>Ga0099824_1008079_pt1 | contig 13592 bp, 5 predicted proteins | sample SiratrowhiteBW_FD_76837 | JGI IMG/M metagenome (GOLD analysis project Ga0099824, IMG submission 76837) | Root nodule microbial communities of legume samples collected from California, USA - Siratro white BW | ecosystem: Host-associated > Plants > Roots > Nodule | place: USA: California... | reverse complement strand
ACACACAATATATATATATATATATATATATATATATATATATATATATATATATATATATATATATATATATATATATATATATATATATATCATTTATACCAATATATAATATTTAATGAATTAAAAAAATGTTATCCCTTTATATTTGTCGGTAAACACGATCGAAGATTACTAACACTTTTCAATTAGTATTTATAAAGTTTTTTATCTATTAAAAATAGTCAATATTATTTATTATTAATGTTGATTATAATTGTCGTAAAAGAAGTTAGTGAAGATTATTTTTTTACACCATTGGTTAAATTTATATTTGGCATACTAGATATTTGACCCGTCACTTTGCAAAAACAAAAATAATTTTAATTGACGTTAATAAAAAAAATACTGTTGTTGAAAAATAAAAATTTAATTGGCACAAATTAAAAATTAACTTCAATCTACATTAACAACTTTGGTCAAAATATAATTATGACTAACTTTGATATGGAAACAATCACTCTCTAATATTAATAAAAAAAGCTAATGTGAAATCGAGAATTCTCCAACGTTAACTAAATTGACAACGTCTTAATTTAGGTCTAGCTAGTGATGTCACCACTTTATTCAAACTAACACCACCTTCGTCAAAAAAAATAAGATCGAGTTAGAGGCCATCTAGCTAAGACCGAGTTAAAAAAATGTATAAAGAATAAACATGAGAAAAAAGGTATAAAAAAATAAATTATACGTTTTTAAATAAAAAATTTAAAATTAGTTTTAAATAATTCACAAATTTCTACAATTATTTCAAATAATATTCAATTGTATGATCAATCCATCTAAAAAATCTAAATGACACTATGAACTTGAAAATTTATCATTGTCCTCACTTTTTTTCTCCGGTCTCTTTCGTATTTGATTCATATAATTTTTAATGATCTTAACCTTATTTCAATTAGAAAAAACAAAACTTCCGAAGCTAACGATGGACGATTTTTATAATTTTTTACAATATTGAATAGTAGAATTTTCCTTACCATCATCACTATTCGTACTGCTCATACACTTATGATAGAAAGAAAAATGTCATTTTTGAAAATTGAAAAATATAAATGTTTTTATTAATAAAATAAAAAATCATATCATGTTTTTCATAATCTTATCATGTTAGAAAAATCTCTATTTATCACTCTTTATCTTTTTGGATAGGGCTTAATGATTTTAATGATTTTGTTTTGAAAAATATATTTTTTAACTGTTGACATAGTAATCAAAATATTTTTTAGAATGACTTATGATAATTTTTAATAGAGAAAAACATCATTAATGGCTGCTCAAAGGATCTTCTTACGCACAAACTCTCGTGTTTGATGTAATTCAGCTTCGGAAAAAAAAAAATGAACTTGTTTTAAAAACATTGAATTTTGATTCTACCTACAAAAAAAAGGGTTAAAGTAAGAAAAACGAAAAAAGAATAGAACAATCTAAAGAAAAAGAAAATTTAAAAAAAAATACTATATTTTAATTTTACACATTGAAAGTGTGAAAGTAAGGAAAAGAAAATGTTGGATTCCCATGTTCAGGGTTGTCTCTGTCTTTCACTCACCCCTTGGGTCAACTTGACCACCTTTTGCGTTCCCAGCTTGACCGCGAACCCAGCCGAAAACTAGGAGCCCAATAACAAATCACACATTTCATTGACCATAATCAAGAAAGTGATACCAAAAGGTAAATCTAGCTCTTCAACCACAACAAACACCATCAATTTATTCACATTGTGTCTTAATTTTATTTTTAAATCAAGAGAAAAAAATTATCATTATGAAATCAATAAACATGTCTACACGTGTGAAATACTAACTAACTTAGTAAATAAGAAAACTATAAAACAATTATAAGTTTGAAAAATAAGTACAGTGAATAGATGCCACGTAGGATTGAGTCACCGGCACAAAACTGTAGCTTACGTGTAATTGTCGGTGAGATCTGAGTAACTCTTCAATGCGGGACCTTCCCAACCTAACCCTAGTTTACAATTGCAAATTTTAAACAATAAATAATTCGTAACGTTATTTTTACGCTACATTCTGGCAATTTTCGTTCATAATTTAGTCATTTTCATTTCTCTTTATCACATTTTACAAAATTTTGATTTGGTGATGATTAATTATGGTGACCCCAATCCTATGGAAACTTCTTCCAACCAAAGCTTGAAAAGGCGACAACAATCTAGTTTCCACAAATGAAGAATTTGGATCTACCTTTAGGAAATTACAAATGGTGAAGGGGAGGTAACAGCAACACACATTCATGTGTGGGCTCCGAAATTGATAGCAACCTGTGTCTGTCTGGTCCCATTCGGACCCGTTCGGACCCTCCACCACCCGTGACAGCGCATTCTTAGCTTCACTCACTCAACCCTTTCTCCCTCTGTGCCTTCTGGTAGGTATTATAATAATAATGTATTAAGTTGCTAATATTGCTGAGACTTTAAGCATTTTTTTTTTCATTTGAATAATTAAATACTGTTAGTTTCGTATGGCACACTGCAAAGTACAAAGTGACAGCAAACGGAGGGGGTTTAATTGGGGTTTGATGGAGATAAATAATTTGCGTGTGGTTAAGCTGTCTTTGCAAGCTTGTGATTTGTGAACAAATTGAAACCGGTGAATGTCTGTGAGTGGTCATTTGGACAATGGATTCACGGTCACTGTCGTGTAACTGTTCCACCTTTATGTCAACTCATATAAATGTTCATGTCAAAACTCTGTTATTTAAATGATATTTTTTTATTCATCGGTAGGAAACATTTCTAATGATCATACCAAAACCTTTTTAATGGTCTCATATTGTAATAATTTTTTTTCATTTACAAAAGTTAAACCTAGGATCAAGATCACTGCCATTTTGCAGTAATGACATGTTCATAACTTTTACGACGTGTTTAATTTTCTTTTTACATTTTTTTGAAAAAACTCAGTATTTGGTATGTTCACATTCCATTTCATTGATTATAATTTAAACTCCTAATTTTATAGTTTTAATAAAATTTAATTAACAATAATTAGAAAATGGGTGTGCCTAATACTCAATACGGATAGAAACCTTTGAATTGGATGACTAATTTCTTTATTTAGACTCATTTAACTTGTTAATAAATTATTTGAATTGGCCAAATTTTTTAACCTAGTTTTAAAATGACTTTAATATAAAATCCAGCCCTTTTTTTTTTTACAATTTCAAAATAGTTTTGATTGGATCAATTTATTGGTTGACTTTCATCTTCTTCTTTTTTTAGTTTACATGTACTTGTGGTGGTAACCTAACAATACTTGTTTGTTGGCTTGTGAACCTATTGATGTTAATGAATTGAAGCATCAATGTTTATAATTTAATTTTTAGTAATAAAATAATTTTATTTTTAAAGATATACATATGATGTTTTAACCTGATTATAGGTCACTCTTTGATAAGTTAATTTTTATTTAAAAATTAATAGGAATCAATTCAACTTAACTATCTAATATTGGAATTTGGATTGGATATCCAATCTAATTTATTTGCTATAGAGTGGATTAGATATCGTTTACATTAACCTATTCTGATTACCCTAGTTGCTTATTTCGATTGAAAACATACAATTCATATAGTTACTATTTTACTAGGAATGAATTTCTCATCATTTAATTGACTTTTTTCTAATGATTAACACAAATTATATATTAAGCAAATGGATAGTTTTTTAGTCAATGAAACATAATGTACTTTAAAAAGAATTAGAATAAAAGTGCTTTAATTACATTAAAATTTAGTTTAATTAATGTTAACTTATACAGGCTAAAATTTATGGTTTTCACATTTAATGTGATAGAACTTATTGATGAACTTTTATTTGATTTGACATTAAAGAATGAGTATACAATTTAAAATTTAAAATTATATTTTATCTATAATAATTTATAATTTTATAATGATTATTTGAAAATGATAATGGTCTTCATTATCATCATTATTATTATATTATCTAGCAAACCATTCATTAGAATTTTAGATTTAATCAACATTTGTTTTTAAAGAAATATTATTTCGCATCTGAATGTGACTAAGATTTAATTATTTGGGCATTATAGTTAATTTCTGGCTGTGTGCTATTGAGTTTTCTATTTGAACTACAGAGATTATGTTTTGGGAACGATGAAATGGAATCATGAACGTGGAAAAGGTAGGTATGAGTTGCTTTTTTTTTCTTCTGTTGTTGTGAAAAAAATATCTCATCTAATTGTACAAATCAAATAAATGATTTGCTCTACCATTTTAATGTATTTATTTATTTAAAAAAATAGGTCATTTTATGAGAATCTATTTAAGTGTCAGAATCAGGCACAAGGTGTTAACTACTATTTGAGTGAGAATAAAAAATATGAGAATGGTGGGTCACAAAGTAATTGCATGATTTGGTTCATTCGAACTGAATGACAGCGAACTATCATCAACAAGGGAAGATAATAATAATAATAATCTACAAAAGTTTGAATTACTTTGTAAATTTTAAAGAAAAAAAAGTGGGGGAATGGCAAAAAGTTTATTCGGGCACCCAATGCTTTTGAAAACACACACAAGCCTGTGCCTTACACGTATAACAAAAATAAACTTCAAACCAAACAAAGAAAAAAGGAGTCTATTTTGATATTCGTATATATCTTCTTTAAAGCAATATGTGTTTTTACATGGAAAAAAATAAAAAGTAAAAGGTGCTTTTGCCTTATGTGGAATATATATGGTCGGGTTCGTTTTACCACTGAAAGCACACATGCCCTCTTACAAAGCTATTTTAACTATCTCAAAACATTATTTTTCATTTAAAATTAAAAATCTCTAAAAAAAAAATTATTTTCATATGTGTCAAATGAATCAATCTCATTAGTAATCCACTTTCATTAGGTTGTAATTATGAATTGTTATTTTAATAATAGAAAGAGTGAAGAATGTTTCAGCACTCCTTAGCAGTGGATTTGAATTATACTGTGGATGTGAATCATATTATATCTCAGGCCTTCAATATCATGCTGACATTGAAACACATACAAAGATTAAATAAACACAGTTGTAATAATGTAAGTAAGTACTTAAATAAATAGTTACACTGGAAACACATCAATTTCTAGGGGCTTCTAACTTGTTTTTATTTAGGAGTTTAAATAATATCACTTATTTTTATTTATTTTAATAAAGTATTATTTTTTATTATTATGTTGGAAAGATAATTGTATTTTTTGTTATTGAATATAAGATATTAGAATGTGTAATTAAATAACTTTATTATCTGTTTTATATTAATTTGAGGAATAAATATTTATTAACCTTTTTTAATGGGTCAAATTTATAAAAATTTTATACTTAATTAGAAACTTAAAATCGGTTAACAGTTATTTTGTTTTTTTTTTCTAGCACCAGCTTTTATATATTTTTTAAAAAATTCAATGTATTTTTTTATATTAAATAGATAAAAGATAGTGTTTTTTATATAAATTTAAAAAATAATTTAGATATTAAAATCTTTTTTGTTGAGTTAAAAATCAAGAAGAATAATCATAATCACTATAACAAAATTTAAGAAATTATGGATAACTCCTCCAACTAAACATAAATGAAGAGAATATTTCATATATAATGTTTTTCTTGACTTGCACGTATTTCCTGTTAGATTATACCTACAGACCATATTATGTATACTTTCTTTCTCGGATTACCGTTTAAAATCATATTTATAACTTTTATAAAAAAAAATATTTCATCAATCAACAAAGTTAACAATAATAAGAATATGAATACTATTTATTTCAGTAACCGGGACAAAAATTTATGTATAATTTAGACCATATTTTTTTTAGAGAATCCTTTAACTAAACAAGTAATACTCAACAAATTTATCCAACTTTGTTTTTAAACTTATAGAACCATTGAACGGAGAGATATGAGTTTAAAATATAAGTCTTATAGACAATAAAAATATATATACTTTTACACATATTGTTGAGAAAGTAAATAAATGACATCATCTTGATAAAAAGAAAAATACTCATACACATTATAAATTATGGTCAACATAAACATAAAAGAATAAAAATAAACAAGTTTGGTAATTAGATAAACTTACAAACATATTGAGAAAGTAGATTATCAATAATAACATGAGACAACTAAGAAATTGTGTGGATATATTGAGTTATAATAATATTAATATCATCCCACAATTTCCAATTTCAATATTATTTATAATATTATCATTATTTTTAAAAGAATATCAATAGAAATAAGATAAAAACTTGTAAATTTATGGAAGAAAGAAAAAAATGAATAAGACGATTCACTGTAAAGTTACCAAATCAAAAACAGAAAAAGAAGAAGATTATATAACTCAAGATACGTCACATCACGACAAAATTGGGACAATGAGTTAAAAAAGACACATGCTAGGTTGAATTGTAAATAAAATCTCACACTGCAAAACATTACACCACTTTATAACCTATCACAATCACAAACTAAATTCTATACAATATGATAAAAATGAAAAGAAAAAACAGATTAGAAGAATGAAAAAATAATTTTTGATATAAATCCTAAAATAAAGAATATAAAAATATAAGTCATAGCAAATATATAAATACATAAACATGAGAAAAGCAAAGCATCAAGAGTAAATTATCCTTAATTAATATATTTATATAACATTATCTAACTTTCATAAAAGAGTCATTTTTACCATGTGTTTATATTTTTTAAAAATTTTAATTCTTATATAAAATTTGTTCCTAGTGTGTTTTTATATAGAGAGAAAATACAATAAATTATATATAACATATACTGTATAATTTAACGAATACATACCACACTCGGTATTACTATATATGAATCAGTGGTTGCCAACAGATTTAAATTTTTAATTTCATACCAATAATCTAAATTTCCCATCTTTAACCTAATTCTAGTGGCTTATTTGTTACTATAACTAGGCATTGTCACACTATTACACTATGGCGTACCGAGCTTAAATATATCTAGCTGAATATGTTTTTCCTTTCTCAATCAATAACAGGGCTATAATTATTATTTTACACACACAAACAATTAGTAACTGGGTGACATAAATAAATTTTCTTTATGATGTTATGATGTAACATTTTTTTTATCATAATATATGAATGTCATATTTTCAAATTATGATTAAAGTTTGATCCTCTATTTATGTTAAGGTAGGCAAGTTAGACTTTTTGTTTTCTTCATCAGTTATTAATTGATCATGCATTGCCTAACCTAACTCCAATTACATATATTTTTATTTCCAATTTTTATACTGTCAGTTGACAATCTGGACTGTCAAATTAATTACACTGGCTTTCATTAAAGGTTTCAATTTGAGAACTATTTATATTTTTATATTACAACAGCTACACAAATAAGTGCCCATGGTTTTGGTGCACCAGTTTTTTTTTTTTTTTAAATAATTTTACAAAAATAATCTGATTTTGCAACTTTTTAGGAAAAATAATGGCAAATAAATACCCATGAAAATTAAAGTACTAGCTAAATAAATAAGATGAGCATTTGTGTTGGTTTTGTTCGCCTATACACTAATTAATTAAAAGTCTACACTTATCCTAATATTTTACTAGTTAAAATTCTATTTTTTATATTAGTGTACGGAAATTTAACTTCGAAAAAAATTCTAATTATAACATTTTATTTGCTTACTACAATGTAAGCATTCTTAACTTGATTAATGTTACAATTATAGCACCTCAAAACTACACATTTAAATATTTTAAAACATACAAATTACATCTTATTAATTAAATTGAATATATAGTATATACTTATATTACATGTTCTAAATATAAATATCTGAAATAAAAGCTAAACATATAAAAAAATAAGATATTTATTTATTATTGTATATACCTTTTTTTTCACATGTTCATGTGCCAATACACCATTATAACATAATCATAAATGCATATAATAATAAATTAGACTAACCATTCAATTAAATACATAATAGTTAAGGTTAACATATATGAATAGTCATATATTAACTAGGTTATATACTTTATCAACAAAACAAATACAATGATTGATTACTTTTACCGATGTTAGGTTGGTATTTAAAATTAAATATTTGTCATAATATTTTTTGTTCACAAATTATCTTATTCAGTATAAATATTATATAACAATAATTTATAATAAAATGTTTTCTTACATGTCTATTTGTGATTTATCATCTCCAACTTAATTTTAGAAAATTAATCATATTTCATTATATATATTTTTTTCCATCTAGTTCAATTTATAATTAAAACAGAAATATATTATTAATTATTTGACTTGATACTTAAGTCATACACTAACAACTGAGTGATATTTCTCATCTAACTGCTTGCTACATATTTATTTATTTATCAGAATAATATAACTGTTGATATTCTTTATAACATGATACTAATAATAAGTAAGGATAAAAAATGGATGCATTGGCACTGTTTAATCATTAATATATATGATTAGAGTAATTATCAGAATCATGCAAATTTAAATAACAAAATGAGAGAAGTCCACATTAGGGTTTGATGTGTAGTTTGCTTCGTGTATATATATGAATTGGATGTTTCTAAATAATGCTTCCAAATCGGTCGGTTCTCTGTGTTTCACACAGGTCGTGTCGGTGTATGTATTTCACTATTATTTGTTATGTGTAGTTTCCATGCTCGATTTCTTTTTGTTTTTTTCCTATTAATGAAACAATAAATTGTAAACAAAATTAAGGGACTTGACAACATTTTATGAATAAGAAAATTAAACATTTTGTAGTCTTAATATATTATTCTTAATGAATAACATAAATGATTTATTTTGTCTATTTTGAAGTATTATTTATGAAAATAATAGTTTTAATAACAATCATTATGGGTATTCTTAAATACATTACACAGATAATATAAGTTTTTAAAAAATAATCTAATGCTTTTACATAGTCTAATACTTCCAATTTTAATTTAAGTTTTGTATTAGGGCATTAGATTGAGATATTACTTTCAACACAACTAGTAATTCCTTCCTCAATTTGTTGTCTTAATACATAACACCATTAATAGATCAGTAGTATGTAATTGTTCTAATTATCTTATTTGTCATCCTTTCATGGTAGAATACTAATTATAGTTTGGAATTAAATTATTTCTTGATGAAGAAAAAAAAAATAGTGATATCTAAAATATTAATTTTAAACTATTAAGATATGGGAGACAACAAAGAACATAATTAACATGCACCAGAAACATATTTTTTAATATAATTACATTTGTAATAATTTAAAATCTAAATATGCTGTTGGAAAGATTCAGACGATTGATATTAGATTCAATTTCATTAAGAAAAAGTTTTGAATTTCAGCCTTGTAAATAGAAAGACTACCAAAAATGTCTCTCAATAAAATATTCGAATAAACTTGTAATATTTATTTGAAACAAATTTCTATGCTTTTCATTTAAAAGACTACAGATTTTTCTTTCTTTACTCATTAAATTTTGGTGATTATCATAAAAAATAATAAGACAAATTACACTCATATATTTTGATGCTTACAAAAATCTATGAATGAATGATTTCAGTTTAGTTATATACAAACATTTTCATAAGTGTGGAGGTGAGAAGCTAACTCTAGAATATAAAATGTATAGCAAAAAGTACAATAACAGTATTATAAGTATTATAATAGATAAGTTGATGTGGTAATAAATTACTTTCTTTTTAGTAAAACTATTATTTTTCAAGATAAGTGGAAAACTAAAAAAGAGTTTGTTAGCTTTAAAAAAATTATAAAATACGAGTTACATTGAATTATACAATCCGATATTAAACTAAATTTTTTGCAAGGGACCATATATTAATATATATTTATAAATTTTGTGTAAATATTTCATTTATTTTAAACAAAACTTTAATAAAAGATAAATATATTTTTATTTAAATATACATTAAATACCTTTTTACATATAATTTTCTTTACCACAATCAAATAATTTATGTAATTATATATATAATTCTAGAGCTAATGATAGAGCAATAAAAATATTTAAATAGTTTTAGAGATGATGATAAAATAATAAAAACAATAAAATAGGATAGATGATAAGTTGAAATACATTAAACCAAGAGTGTGATAAATTATGATCCACACATATAAATAGGCTAATTACTTCTTCATACTTTTTCACTAAATTTACATATTTTTTTTTAAATTGACTCTTAGTTTGTATTTCTTCACAAATTATAGAAATCATAAAAAAATATAATTTAATCATGATTATAGAATATAAGTTTTTTTAAATTAATATTTATAATTTAAATATTTGAACGATACAGATTTAATTTTTAATAGCAACTATAATTTAAATATAGGTAATATATATATAGACAAATAGACCAATACAGAAAACAAATATAAGTGGCAAGGCAAAATAAATATAAAGATTAAATAGTATCGTAATAAAACAACAAAGAATAAATTATTGTCTTTATCCCATTATGTTCATTTAAAAAATCAGTAAGATAACATTATAGGATTTTCCCTTTTTGTCAAGCTGTTTTGGTTAGAGTGGTTAATAAATGGTCATTATTGTTAAACAATTTCCTTTTAAAAAAGTAATCTCTTAAATAAATGAGATATATTCTTAACGAAAAAAATATGCTTTAAATTAGTGGAAAAATATTTTTGTTTCCTAATATTGGGTTAAATTATATACTCATTATGACTACATAAAACATTAAAATCTAAAAATTAAAAATAATTAATTAATTGAAACAACTAGACTGCCTTTAGTTGTAAACCTTGTTATATAATATATATATATATTGAAAATATAAATTTTGTTAAACAATTACTAGACATTGCTTTAACAAAATGTCTGTATAATTTATTTATTCTTTTAGAATGACTGACTTTTTTCCAAATAATATTAACAAAACTTCTTAAAGTTTTAATTTTCTTAAAATTATTTATACATTTAATGTACTCGGTCTCAGGTAATAATAATAATAATAATAATTTACTGATATTGTTAATGTCTGTAAAAAGAATTGAACTCCCTGATTTTGGAAAGAAATTAGTGTGTATTTACTTATAATTTGTAACTTATTTTTGAACATTAAATAAAAGGACATGCTAAACATGCTAGAGAGGAATTGTTAATATTAAAGTGGGGAAGTGAAGGTAATTATTAAATAATAATAATATTAAAAAAAAAAAAACTAAAGGAAAGTGAGTGTGTTTGGGAGTGACCTAAAATAGAGATCTGGCATTTAGGTATAGACAAATTACAGATATTGGTAAAATTTTCATATTGTGAGCCACACACCCTCTTCTGTCTCTCCAGTCACCATACCATACCATTTCCACCCCTATCCTCTCTCTCTGTCACATATAAAACCCTCTCCACCCCTTCCATTCCCTCATTCACTCATTCCTTCCTTCCTTCTCTCTTTCCTTTTCTCTCAAACACTCTCTCACTCCTCTTCCAGCCATGGGAGCAGCCATTCTCCCAGATCTCGGAACCGAGGTTCTCATTCCCGTCTGCGCCGTTATTGGAATCGCCTTTGCGCTCTTCCAGTGGCTTCTCGTCTCCAAGGTCAAACTCTCCGCCGTCAGAGACGCCTCTCCCAACGCCGCAGGCAAAAATGGCTACAACGACTACCTCATCGAAGAGGAGGAGGGCATTAATGACCACAACGTCGTCGTCAAATGCGCCGAAATCCAGAACGCCATTTCTGAAGGTCTTTCTCTCTCACTCTCACTCTCAGTCTCTCTCTCTCTTTCTCTATTGGGCTTCTGAGATCTACCCTCGATCCCGGAGCCCCTCGCTTTTCGGAAAGAGTTTTAAAGATTGGAACTTGTTGTGTCGGCGTGCGTTTCTAATTTCTGGGTAGATCTGGATCTTCTCGTGCTTCGCCCTACATACCTTGTTTGGGTTTTGATTACAAAAGCTTTGTTTTAAATTTTTTATTTTCTGTGTTTTTTTTTACTGTGTTGTTCCTTGTTTGAGTTTTTGTGTTTGTGAACTTTATACTCCTACTTTGAGAGCTTCTTTATTTCATGGACTCTAAAACGGGTTTGAGCTGCTTGGTCATCTGGAATATGATTTGAGTCCTGTTTTATTATTATTTAACTATTAGAAAAAATATCTATATTGGTTATGCGATTTGGACCGCACGTCCAAATTCTGTGGTAAATTAGTAATTATCTATGTTTAGTGCCGTTTAGTGCCGTTTAGTCCTTCTCTGTTCTTTCTATGCTTGTTTTTTTGTTCTTGAGGGCGAAAGTTATCTGCTTTTTTTCTCTGTCCAAATTCTGGGTGTTACTTAGTTTTTTTTTTGTCTGCGGTTCTAGAGATGATGTTCTATGACCACTGTCATCTCATATTTATCAGTATTTGAAGCTTTTGAATAATCGCAGATGAAAGGATTTCTATGATTAACATGTAGCCCCGTGGTCCCTCTTTCTAGTTGAGTGCATTACGACGTTTCTTCTCATTCCCTGTTTTAAACTTCAACGAGCTCTTTATTGTTTCTTAATTTTGACCTTGTTATTGTAGATAGTTTATTTCCAAACACTGTGATCTATTCTTTTGACCTGTTATACTTAATATTAGAGTAGATTTGGTTTTTGCTGAAACCAGTGCTTCACAGGAGTTTTACATTTTATTTGTCCTTTAATTTGGTTGGAAATCCACTCGATTGCCTGTCCTTATTCCCATTTAGTGCTCATTGGAGGATGTTAAAGTATACTCGTGTTTGAACTTGAACAGGAGCAACCTCTTTCCTTTTTACTGAATACAAGTATGTGGGAATCTTCATGGTGGCTTTTGCCATTTTGATATTCCTCTTCCTTGGTTCTGTGGAAGGGTTCAGCACAAGCTACCAGCCTTGCACGTACGATAAAACTAAAACGTGTAAGCCAGCACTTGCCACGGCTATTTTCAGCACAATATCTTTCCTGCTTGGTGGCATCACATCACTTATTTCTGGATTCCTTGGAATGAAAATTGCAACTTACGCCAATGCAAGAACGACTCTGGAGGCAAGAAAGGGTGTTGGGAAGGCCTTCATTACTGCGTTTAGATCTGGTGCAGTTATGGGTTTTCTCCTTGCTGCAAACGGTCTTCTGGTTCTATACATTGCCATCAACTTGTTTAAGATTTATTATGGTGATGACTGGGGTGGTCTTTTTGAGGCCATAACTGGTTATGGTCTCGGTGGATCTTCTATGGCTTTGTTTGGAAGAGTTGGTGGAGGCATTTATACCAAGGCTGCTGATGTTGGTGCTGATCTCGTTGGCAAGGTTGAAAGAAACATTCCCGAAGATGATCCAAGAAACCCAGCTGTAAGTAATAGAACCCTGAAATCACTTTTTTTTTTTTTTTTTTTTTTTTGGTTTTTTAAATTTTTTTTTTTTTTTTTTTTTTTTTTTTTTTATTAAATTTTTTTTTATTTTGTGTTTTGTTTTTTTTTTTTGTTTTATTTTTTGTGTTTTAGTTGTTTTGGGTTTTTTTTTT
>Ga0099824_1008076_pt1 | contig 13593 bp, 3 predicted proteins | sample SiratrowhiteBW_FD_76837 | JGI IMG/M metagenome (GOLD analysis project Ga0099824, IMG submission 76837) | Root nodule microbial communities of legume samples collected from California, USA - Siratro white BW | ecosystem: Host-associated > Plants > Roots > Nodule | place: USA: California... | reverse complement strand
TATATATATATATATATATATACATTCTTATTAAGTAATTTAATATTAGACAAGGATAAAAATGATTGTTGTTTGAATTAGAGTTACCTGACTAATTTGATTGATTCCTTATGAGTCTGGAACATCGATATATACAAAACTTATATTAAGCCGATGTCTATATAGTAAAACCAATCTAAAAACATGTCAAAACAGTTAAAATGGTTCAGTGAAAAATTAATAATATTAGTTTTAATTTTGTTTTCTGAAAATAAAAAAAATTTAAATATTAATATTTTTTATTCTACGTATTAACCTGTTATTATTAATAAATATTGATGTATATTCTTAAAGTTTCAATTTAAATATGTTATGCTTAATTTATTTAAACTTTTATGTGTATTTTAAATATTAAAACTTATAAAGGTGTATTTTATTTTAATTCAAATATGATACGTGTAATTATTTAAACTTTTATATGTATCTTAAATACCTATAAGTGCAAGTTTTTGTTTTGGTGTCTTGAATCATATTATGACATTTATATTTTTAGTTATTAAAATAGTTTTATTAATACCAATTCGACTCCAATTGAATTATTAAACCTTGAACATAAAATAACACCTAGTTAAATTATATGAAATATATGATTTTTAAGGAAATGAAGAATAAAAAAGTTTTTTGTTTTTAAGTTTATAATTAATTGAATTTTCATTCATAAACTTGATTTCTCAATAAACATAACCTTTTTATATTCTTGATTTTTTATTGATTAGTAATTTTTTTTCAAACAAATAATATTAGTAAGGCTTAAAGTCCATCAAATGACATTTATATGCGATAATCAGGATGTCCTTCATATTAGCTCAAATTCTGTCTTTCATGAAAGGACTAAATATGTCAAGATTGATTGTCATTTCATTTGAGAGAAAATTATATCTGAAGACATCAAGACTGAATTTGTTAATTTGAATAATTTTTTATTTTTACTAAATATTTACGGGGACCTAGAATTAATTATATTTGTAAAAAGCCTGATTCATATGATTTATATGCACCAACTTGAGGGAAAGTCGGAAGTATTGAATATAATGGGCTTAGCCCGTATTTTCTATTAGTATGTTTCTATTTTTTATCTATAAATAAATAGTCCCTATTTGTGTATTTTACACAAGGGAGATTAATTTATAATTATTTTCTTCTTTATTTTAACAACATGAATTAAAATAATATTGTAGGATGATTTTGGTTAATGGCATGAATAGATAAAGATCATGTTAGTTTTGACTTGTATGGAGTGTTTAATAGTATTTTTTGGGTTGGATGATGAGTTTTTGAAGTTTAGAGTGGAAAACTAGTTGTCTTTGTTACCATAAACATGATAGGAGGGTTTAAAAATTTTGTTAGATTACATGGTGTAATTATAATTTGATTGTAATTTTTTCTTTGATTTTGTATGTTGTTTGAGCGCTAATTTATTGATTGAATGACGTTTAAATAATGAATAATAATTACCTACACAAAATATTTTGCTTAAACACTGTCATGGATGCTCAAACAACAATGTTTTTTTGCTTAAGCTATGACTTGACACATGAGTGAGAGAGTTGTTGAAAAAAATTCCTCTTCTTTGGGACTCTTATTGCTCAAGTGACAAGTGGTTATCCAAGTGATGAAGGGTCAAAGTTTTGGATGTTGTTTTAGAACTAGGTGAAGTGTTCAAGTCACGTCGCTCAAATGACAAAGTAATGCTTGAGTGAGGGGGAGGGTCAGTGTTGATTCTCTCTCCTCAAGAATTAGTGTCTCTTAGGGGATAAATGGTCGATTAAGCGATGAAGAGTTATAACTTTAAAAATTGTTTTGAATGCTTGGTAACTTACATTGCAAGTCCTTCATTCAAGTGAACTTGTGATGCTTGAGCAATAAAAGAAACAGTACTAGTCATCTAGGTGATGAGTGAACGCTTAAATAAAAATAAGTGATATCAATTATCTTTCCTTTGGAGTTAGTCGCTCAAGCGAGCTAATCTCACTTAAACGACATAATCCAAAATATTATTATATGTTTAAATTGTCACTGATATTGTTATTATTATATGTGGGATGTATATGAATATGTATTATATGAAATGCATATGTATTGGATCTATATGGTCTCATACAAGATAATATGATAATATATGTTTACATGTATGCACTAAATTGTGTATATGTATGTATGAATTCAATAAAATGACATGATCATGAGATGAATGGATATACATATTGGTGTATGGTGTGTGAGTATGTAAAATGAGATCATGGCTTATAATGTAAGTACTTTAATGATAATTGTGGTGTAATAATATAAGAACCTATAAAAGAAATGAGATATCTTTACTTTGTTAATTACTCAGATCACATAAATTAAGATATTATATAATTAAATTAGAAGCTCAAGAACATGCATAAAGCTTTGTTCAGAAGGTGCAATGAACCACATTATATAAAGTTGAATTATATTTCTTATGAGTAAGATGTTAGTTTTTATTGATATACATTTTTATTAGTCTTTCTCAAATACATTTTTATTAGTCTTTCTCAAAATATCGAGTGTAGTTATTTATTCTAGATATTGAAGATTATTCTAATCTTAAATTGGAAATCATGAATAATTTATTGGTATGATTATATGGACTGAAAATATATGTATTAGTTTGTTCTCATAGAATGTATATGTAATTTTAAATATGTTTTAAGCTTTGAAATTTTAAAAAATTAATTTACTCTTTTGTTGTGATAATGCTACATATTATTTAAAAATATAAAAGAAAACATCATATATCCAACGGGGGACATTAAATTTAATTTTAGTTTATTTTATTATTTATATTTATATTTTGAGAACAATATTATTAAAAAAATATATAAAATATATATTTATTTTAGTTTTAATGCGTATTGCATAACCTTCAACCAGCACTAATGTTATATTATACTCTTACATTATTATATGACAAAACACTAAATTTAGAGACCGAATGAACTTTCACAATACAATACCGTGTGTTTGGGCACACGTTTTCAGTTTCAAATCCAAAGTAATAAAAATCCAAAGTAACATATACGATTGATGGATAGAAAAAGAGTGGAAGAAAGTGGAAAGATTTCCCGAAAAAGTTATTACGAAAATATATTGTAATAACTTAAAATATTATTTCTTTCCTTAATATGCAGTTATTTTTATTGTTTTAAAAATATTATAATTTTTAAAATTAAAAACGAAAAAAATAATTTTATTTCTTATTTTTCTTCTAAAAAAACATATAAATATAGCACTTTAATCCCATCTATTCATTTTTTATTTTTATTCCTTCATTTCTACAGAAACAAATATAGGATAATGATTCTTTTAGATAAATTTTTCCAAAGATACTTCTAAAAAATAAATAAGTAAAAATACTTTTTCATAAGAGCTTTAATTTATATATAAATTAAAAATTAACACGAAAGAACTTCTAAAAGCATAATTCATATATAATAGATCAATTTTATTTCTTGAAAGTACCTCTTAAAAACAATTAGTAGTGCTTGACATAAAAACAACTTATTTCGGTAATTGGAGTGGTTTGGTGGCAAATAATAGTTTGTATCACATAATTCTTTCTTTTAAGTTTGTTTCCATAATTTATATTCACATAATAAATAATTTTTCATAAACCGAGCAGAAGAAAACAGAGTGGAATATTAATGTTTAAGTTTTGTTTGTAGTGATATTATTTAAGGAAAATTATTGATAACTTAGGCTATAATCTTGTAGAAATGTAAGAAAATCAATGATCACAATAATGGTGAAAAAATAGTTGGCAAAATGAATTGACAAAAGAAAATGGACTCTTGAGATGAGATAAGAAATAAATTAATCACAAGTTAAAAAAGTGAAAAGAAAATTATATTGAAAGAGAAGTTCAACTAATAGAAATTACATTGAGAAGAAATTAAACTAACAAAAATTGACAAGGACTTAAATGATTTAAAATGTAAATTGCATACGAAGACATAAAAATAACGTTGCATCTTGTAACACCCACAAGAGAAATACAGGCCACGACTATTAATAATTACAGCAGAAAGTTATTATAATATTTTAACCAACATTACAAACCAGCTTTATTCTTTAATCAAAATACATATTATAAAAAAATATATATATATATATATATATATATATATATATATATATATTAACTATAAAAAATATCATTACTTAAATATTTTAGTCTATATGTACATCATTACAATTGCAACAAAACATAAAATAGATGCACTAATGAAATTGAAATAATTTTATAATTAAACAATAATAGTATGATATATTTATATTTCAAACAAGATAATAAGTGAATTTATATAGAAGAGTTATATAAGATTTAATTGAAGACCTATATTAAGTATATTCTAGAAGAGACTAACATCGGATCTTGAAAAATTTATGTTAAGTATGTTATAAAAAAGACTAATATGTGATCTAATATAAGACTTAAATCAGTGATAAATTTAAGATGTGATCTCATATAAGACTTAAATTAATGACAAATTTGAGAATTAAGGATTATGATCAATTCAATACAATCTAGCGTCATATTTACTTATGTTATAATTGTAAAAAATTATTTCTCTAAGTCTCTTTATCAATTACATGTGTTAAAAATGTTTTTGTTAATGAAGATTTGTAGGAAGAAAATTTATACTCATTTACTCTTATTAAAACAACTTGTTGTGTTTTTAATGTAAAGTTATCAAGTACTACAATATTAATCTCAATATATATGACCAATGAAGAAGTAAAATTTTCTAATGACTAGTTGAAGTCTCTTAGTATAAAAGAGAGAAGACAAAAGACACTAATATACTAATATAGATAAATTATTTGTGAAAACAAGTTGTTTATTTTTTAGAAAACTAGTTTTTTCTCTTTCTTTTATATAAGTAATTCTATATTTATTTGTATATCTTGAGAGTGATAGACTTAATTAATTGGAGCTTGTATTAATCTTTTGCAAATATCATCTTGAGTCTTGTTAAAAATGAGTGATTTGTTTATGTTTGGTGGAACTTGACTTATTAATAAAAAATAATGTAATTTTGTGTTGGAACGAATCAATGTAAAAACTTAACTTAATGTTCTTTTAACTTTTTATGCTTTAATTAATGCTTGAACAAATCCCCATGTTATGTTTTATTATTTATGAAAACACATTTAAACTAATATGGACTCTTTGTAATTTTTAATCATCTATATTTAATCAATCTCAGACTATTTAAGAAACAAGAAAATAAATGACAAAATCTAATGTAAGATTTTGGATATTTCCATGTATTTATTTACAAGAAACTACCTAAGAAGCTAAATTGTCGAAAACCATTAAAAAAATTGAAAAAGAAAAAGATTTTGCCTCATCTCGTCTCTAGAGCACTTTTAAGAAATTACTTTCTATTATCATAAATAATGTCATTAGAGAAAAATTATATTTCGTTTTTCTCTCTCCCACATTTCCTTTTTCTCCATGTAAACTTTTAGAATATTTATTCTAGAAAACTTGCCAGTTTTGTTGCTCCTAATTTTGGAGAACATGTTACATCATGAAAAACTCGCATATCATACTCAAAAGTTCTTAAGGAGATTTAACAAGTCTCAAATTAATCTTGTTTTTCTATAGAGTGAGTTTGAATAACAATGAACAACAATGAAGCAATTTCCTCCATTTCTCCTATTTTCTGAGATACTACTAACCATAATAGTATACAACCTTGTTCAACAAATTCAAATCCTCACAAAGCTCAAGAATAATTGAAACGACACAAAATTTAACACTATATTTTATAATAATTTCACGTACACCAATGTATTCAGATTCGAAATCTGAGGTCTGGAGCAGGACCCTGTTCTGATAGTTGGGTCTACCAGCACAACGAATATAACAACAAAGACACTATAATTTTAATTAGTACATACCTGATAACCGTATGAAAACAATAACTTCATCTTCATGGTCCAAACATACACAAGCATACTATAAACAAGTAAACAAAACAACACACATTATTCTCTGTTTCTCTGCATCAGAAAAGCACAGATCAACACACAAAAGGAGCATCAACATGGTGATCACTGCAGTAGAGTCCAGGTTTTTGAGTGAAACCCTCCTTCTTGAGCTTCTCTCGTGCTCTCTGAACAAGTTCGTGGTTTGAGATTGCACCATTACTCTCCTCAATTATTGCCTGTATTGCATTGCTAAAAGCTCCATAAGCACCCGCAGCGTTTCCTGAAGGACTTGCATCTGCAGAAGTTTGGTCACTCTGACATCCACTCATCAGAATCCCCCCATCCGGAAGGCTGTGTTTGGATGATCCAGCATATGCCTCCTGCTTACTTCCCACACGTGTCTCCTGTGCAGGCTTTGCATATCCCTCATCATTCTCATCAAGCTTATGCTTCAGAAACTCTTGGGCAAGACCACCCACCAACCCCAATATTCCACCCCCACCTTCACCACTTCCTTGTTGGAGTTTATTCAAAATAACATTCATGAACTTCTTCACTTTTGGGCTAGAATCTTCCCCAAAGACATCGAAAAGGGTAGGTCTGATTTTCCCAACATCAATATCATCTTTCCCAGTTTTCTGCTTGAGTATATCAATGAGGGTTGAAAGGGGCAAAGATCTGTTCTTTACATAGCCATAGTCCCCATGTGGAAGATCAATACCCCTATCTTCAGCCTCATCGCCATCATCCCTGCCTCTGTGGTGGCGCAAACCAGAAGGGATATGGAATCCGCGAGACTCAATGGCATCTTCCACAGTCCGATGTAGAAAACTTGAAAATCCAAAGCCAGAGCCAGAGCCAGACTGTTCAGCCTCTCCCTTTGTACTCTCTCCTATCTGCTCCTTGGCTTCTTCAAGTAGACCACCACTGTGGCAAGAATCAGACACAATTGTGATCCTGCAACCTCTAGGGATCCCATCCACAAATTCCTTGAAATCATCATCTGTTTGCCACAAGCAGTTTGTTACTTCTCACAAAAATGTTCCATCTCAAACAACAATTTACTTCTACTATGTTTGAATTAAGTAGCTATTGATATAAGAATTAGGAATGACTTTGGCCTGGGAGAATTATATGATCCTATGAATCAGTTTTCAACAAATCCCCTGAATCATCATACCTATGCCGATAGTTTATTATTCCCAAATAAATAAAGACAATTCAAAAGTGTTCTACCAAAAAACAAAATACTGCCATTATTTTCCAATTAAGTTGGAATTACTCAAGCAAACACAGCATGAACATAGGGCTAGAGAAAAATCAGGGATCAGCTCTGTTTCCTAATTAAACAGATCCATCTGTTTTCCATTTTTTACCAAGGTAGACCAAATTTGGTCAAAACTTACCTGGAAACTCGACAAACGTCATCAGCACCCATTAAAGTAAAAGGAGTAATAAATTAATTTAATCTGTGAAATTACAAGCATCAGTAAGATGTGTGTAATATTGTATACTATCAATATAATGTATAAAATTATATCTGTCAATAGGTTAGAAATCATCTTCGATATGCTTGCAGAGTAATTATTACAAAATGTTAGCAATTTTAATTATAAAATATTCTATAATTGGATGATATTATAGAAAAAACTCTCATTGTTTATGTATGGGTAACATAACATCACTGAAAGAATTTAATTTTCATAACTAAATAAAATATTGTACATGATAGATCGTAATTCCCAACGTGAATAAAGTTTTCACAAATCTACACTGTTTTCAATAGCATACAATCAGATCTAGTTCACTTTTCCTTCATCTCAAAACCCAGAAAACCAAAAGAAAACAAACAACTCATTAATTCCAACATTTTTGAGACAACTACAAAAATTAAATTATTTCAAAGATCAGTTACACACGACCATAATCAATTGTAATCAGAACAATTTTTGTATCGATCAATTCGGTAAGATTTATTTCTAAGATAATTAATTTTGTTTGAAACTAACATGAATTCCGCTTCTACACAGACAAAACAGCAATCATAAATCACAAATTTTCAGATTAAAAAACAATTTACTTTTTCATTTTGTCAGATTTTTTTTTCACAAATTCCAAAACAAACGTAATCTTCCCCAAAACATATCCAAAACAAAAAGCGATCATAACCACGCAGGGAAAACAACAAAAGAACAAAACAAAGAAACGGATCCAGGCAGTAACGAACCAGTGATGAGGTTCATATCAGAAGGAACAATGCATTCATCATATCCAGTGTCATCATCCTCTCCCGTTTCCGCCGGAAGCCGCGTCCCGTGTCCGCTGTAGTGCACGAACAGCACGTCTCCGCCTTCCGCCGATCGGACCAGCGAGGTCAACGCCGACCGGATGTTCTTCCCCGTCGGTTCCGTGTACGATTTGTCCGTGTCGATCAAAACGGTGATGTTGTCTTCGGAGAAGCCGTAACGCTCGACGAGGCACCGGTGCATCCGCCACACGTCGTTGACGCAACCTTTCAGCTCCGCCTTCGTGCCGGGGTAGTTGATTCCGATCAACACTGCCTTTTTCGCCATTGAAACTCTCTCTCGTTCTCTCTCTCTCTCTCTCTGATCGACGAGTGAGTGTTACCCTTTATCTTGCGCGTTTTTCTGCCTGAACGATAACGAAGACAAAGGGTGTTTCCGGTATACGATAACGTATCTACTATTTTCGCCTTAATTACATTGTTTAGTGAGCGTTTAACTAGGCTTATAATTACGATCAAAAGCTTGTTTAGCATACTTAAAATTGAGAGTGTTATCTTTCGTATTCATTTTTATTCTTTAAAAATAAAAGTAATGTACTTTTTAATACGATGAAAGTTGAGAATGCTAGTTCCTGATAAAATTTCTTTCACATAAAAAGCTTACAAATATCTGTGAAATTTATTGAATCATTTAATACGATAAAAATTAAAATTTATAATGAAATTTATCAAATTATTATTTGATTATTAGAAATTTTATAATATTATTTATGAGCGTCCTGTCCAACCGATTTCGGTCTTGAAATTACGTCGACCATATCCGTAACATCCAGAATTATGATATTTAAGTATGAAATTTTTTGATATAACAAATGTTAAAATTATAGTAGATATAATTTTTTTAGGTTAGATGTTGATTGTTTATCTTTTGTATTATTCAAAGGATAAAATATGTTTTACAACTTTGTTTTAAACTATAAAAAGATATATAGTTTTTATAGAATGATTATAATTTTGTTTAAGTTTTAGTAATATATTAGATTGAAAGACAAAATTTAAGAAAGAATTTATAATTAAATTTATATATTATTTAGAAAATACCTGGTGACATCTTCAGAAGACATGTATAAAGAAAATTTTTCAAACATCTTTATTATTTAAATATATTTGAGCTACAGATAAGTTTAAGACATCCAACATCTGAAACTCATAACATGTTATATGTGCAAAAAATTTCTCTCTTCAACTTTCCACTATCTTATGTCTTATAGTCAATATGAGTTATATCATCAAAGATCTCTTTATAGGTTCAAATAAATATCAAATTACAATTTAAAAATCATCCTAGATTGATAACTTCAATTTGGTGTCATACATAAACATGTAATTCACATCTTTATCACTTGCGCACACATATCACTATTCAATTAAATTAAAGCAAATATATCACTTAAGTTTATGATTTAAATTTTTTTACATAAAACATAAGCATAAATATCTAAATATTCAAAAACTAGGAAAACTACATAATTAGGGATGTTAAACAATGTCTTTGCTTGAGTGAAAACAATTTTGTTAAGTGAGGATATCAAATGAAGCACAACTTAGAAGATACCCACCACTTGAGCATATCAATCAAGGGCATAAGTTGATACTTTTACTAAGTGATTTAGATGATACCTTCGCTTGAGCACAAGTATTTTCACTAAGCGATGATATCAAATGAAGCACAGAGTGACTCAAATAATATCCCATCTTGAGTGTATCTATCTTCACTAAGCAAGAGTATAAGATGATACTCTTACTTAGTGACTTAGATGATACCTCCACTTAAATGTCTCCATTTTCACTGAGAGAGGGTATGAGACGAAATACTTACTAGAATGATTTAGATAATACTCTCATATAACAACTTAGACGAATCCCTCTGCACTAGGACATGAACACTTATAAACATATTATCTCCCTACATTCTTTGAATAATAGATCATTACACTTTTCATTCCAAAATTAGAAATGATCATACATAAATTTTAAGACTTAATATAAATTAGAAGCTCTAATTAGAAAATAAAGAGAGACTATAGTTTCACATGCTTGGGGATTCCAAACTCAACATGATCACAAGAAACATTATAGTGTTACTCCAATTCTTCATACAATTGGAGAGTATTATTAGACACAAATACAACAAATATTCTTCAATTTCTGCATATATCTGAAAAACATTAGATGGAAATGCAACAAATGTTCTTCAATTTCTACTTGTAGTTGGAGAACACTAAACACAAATGCAGTGTATATTTTTCAGTTTCTACATGTAACTAAATGATATAAGATGCAAATGCAACAAATCCTCTTCACTTTTAGCTAAAGAGTTTTACTCTTACAACCAACATAAGAACTTCAAGTTCAACATGCAAGGAAAGATCGTGCTACTAAAACTTTCACAAAGGAAAAAAAATCTATTTCAAATTCATTAACTAAAATTATCTAAAGTAACTTCTTTTACCTAGACATTTCATCTTCTTTGAGAAGCTTCAACTCAGACAATATATCACTTAAGACTTTGAAGCTCAAATAAAATAAATTGATTTAGTGAGAACAATTATTAGTTTTTCAGTTATTATAAAATGTAATCAAATTATAAAAAAAAAAAAAAAAAAAAAAAATAATTATATAAAAAAAAAAATATATTTTTTTTTTTTTATATATATATATATATATATATATATATATATATATATATATATATATATATATATATATATATATTCAAAGGATTAAATTATTCTTAAAACTGAGTTCAGTTTCTAAAAAAATATATGAGGAACAAAATATAATTTTAATTAAAACACTTTTTTAAAAATTTAGAGAAGATCATAATTGAAATTATCTTAAATTTAAGGGATTAAATTACACAAAAAAAATTACAAATGGTAGATTTCTTAGCTTTTTCAATTTATGTATGAGTTACTTGAATATAATGTAACATTATAAAGATCTATCCGATTGTGCGAAAGCATTACAGAAAACCATTAGAAGCGCAATACAAATAACTAAGGTTTATGTGAGATTGTTGTGACATTTAGGATTTGGCGGTAGTTGGAAGAGTTCGTAGAAATTGCAGGTTGCATTTTCAGCATCCACAGACACGATACACCTAGTTGTGGTGGCATTGTTCGGAGCCTCCTTCATGGCCAAGCTCCACAGGCCCTCCAAAGACTGAATAATACGTCGCCCGTCAATTAACAAATTCAATTTTGTGATTGGTATAAATGTTGAATAAATATGTTATGATTGATACAAAGGCGGAATAATACGTCGGTCTTTACTTGATAAAAACTCAATCTCATGATTGATGCAAAGGCTGGGTCTTCACTTGACAAAGGTTGAATAACCCGTCATGATTAGTACAAAGGTTGAATAATACGTCATGATTGGGTACAAAGGCAGAATAATACGTCGGTCTCATGATTGGTACAAAGGTCGAATAATACGTCAGTTTTCACTTGACAAACCCACATAGGTCTTCACATGAAAAAAAACCTAATCTCGTGATGTCAGTATACAACCCAATCTCAAGATTGTTCCAAGAGTCGAGTATCATGTCCACAGAATTTTGTATTAATGCAAGAAAATTGATGCAAAGGGCAATAACCAGGGAAGCCCAACTATGATGGTATAGAGGACTCAAGATTATGTCGGCCAGATATCAATCTCAAGATTGGTCCAAGAGTCGAGTACCATGTCCACGGAATTATGTATTAATGCAAGAAAGTTTATGCGAAGGGCAATAATGAGGGAAACCCAACCGTGATGCTTTCGTAGTTTATTGACCACTCAAGCTTGGAAAGCATGTGTATTGTCCTGTACAGAGGCCGACAAGACGTGCGCCTCTGAAAGAGAGTAGCTTTTTGTGTTTTTTACACCTATGCTTTATATAATTCAATCTATACTAAATTGTTATTAACCTCAAGGTCCCTAAGAACAAACAAAAAAAACTTCATAAATTGAAAACGAAAATGACATGTTCATTTAATTGCTCATTATATAAGTTTGTCATCACTGGTAAATTGATCCCTCTACATGAATAAACATAGATTTATAATATTTAGGAAATTTAAGAATCAAACAAAATTGAAAGGTTTACAAAATCTTTTTATATAATTTAAGTAACAAATAGTTTACAACGGTAATTTAATTAACATATAGTGTTTAATGATGAAAAAAATTTAAACAGAGACAAAAATATACATGATAAATTTAAAGATAAAAACAACATTCAATTAATAACTTAAAAAATATGAGGTAAATAATTATAAATTCTAGACATAGACAACATCACATTAACTTGTGCTTATTTAAACTAACATCCTCGGTAAAATCCACATTTTTCTTTTGTTTTTCTTAACAATTTTTGATGATATTGTAATTGTATAACTACTATATGAATCTATCCCTAAGGATGATTTCATACTCGATACTCATTTCTGGAAGCTTAATTTTGTTTCAATTTGTTACGTTTATATTTGACTAATGTTAAAGAGTCGGACTCATACAAGGAAATAAAAATATCTTAAATCCAAAACTTTAAAACATTGGATTTATAGATCTTCTTTTTTACATATTGCTCAATCTTCTTATTTCTACTAAATATGAGACTAAACCTACACTTGGACAACAAGGTATTAAAATCTAGATTTTATTGGTAAAATGTAGGATTGGAATATGTTATATTCTATTCAAATTCCACTTAAAAAAGCTGTGATCAGGAAAAACTTAATTTTAATTAGAATTAATGCAATTAAAATTTTATCTTGTTATATGTGTTGACAACAGTAACACCACTCAATCAAAATTTATGCAATTTAAATTAAAAACAATTTTCAAACCCAATTAACAATTCATAGTCTTTTTTTTTTCTGATGCACTTTTCACCTTCTTCATTGAATATGAGTTTCAATCTCAATTAAAATAAATCACCTACATAATGTAATTAAAATTCAAAATAAATTTTAAACCTAATTAAAAATTAAGTATTTTCTAATGCATTGTTCATATTCTTAATTGAATTGAACTATTTTCAATTTCAATTAAAATAAAATCAAAGAAAATCACTCTTAACCTGCATCTCTTTTATTTCTTTATAATATCTCTCAAATATTTTCTTTCATTTATTTTTTTTCATATAAAAGAATGTGATATATATATATATATATATATATATATATATATATATATATATATATATATATATATAAAAAAAAAAAATTTATATTTTTAATATTTAATTTTATGTTTAATTTTTAAATATATATTTATTATTTATTTTATATATTTTT
>Ga0099824_1008074_pt1 | contig 13595 bp, 5 predicted proteins | sample SiratrowhiteBW_FD_76837 | JGI IMG/M metagenome (GOLD analysis project Ga0099824, IMG submission 76837) | Root nodule microbial communities of legume samples collected from California, USA - Siratro white BW | ecosystem: Host-associated > Plants > Roots > Nodule | place: USA: California... | reverse complement strand
GGGTTTCCGGGGCAAAACCAACTCATTTTGGGTTGATTTGCAAGTTTGACAAGTTTGGAAAGTTTTGGTACTACTAAAAGTGACAAATTTTGACAGAAATATTTTTGGATCTTACTGATGGAAACGATAAGAACTGCACAACAAATCATGTTCGGGGGTTTTTGGGGCAACCAACTCATTTTGGGTTCATTTGCACAAGTTTGACAATTTTGGGAAGTTTTGCTACTATCAAAAGTGACAATGTTTTGACCGAAATAGTTTTGGGTTGTATTGATAGAAAACGATAAGAATTGCATCACAAATCATGTGGGGGTTTTGGGGGCAACAACAACTCATTTTTTTGCAAGTTTGGCAAGTTTCGGAAGTTTTGGTACTACTAAAAGTGACAAAATTTTGACTGAAATATTTTTGGGTTGTACTGATGGGAAACGATAAGAACTGCATTACAAATCATGTTTGGGGATTTTGGGGGCAAAACCAACTCATTCTGGGTTGGTTTGCAAGTTTGGAAAGTTTGGATACTACAAAAAGTGACAAAGTTTTAACCGAAATATTTTTGGATCGTACTGATGAAAAACGATAAGAATTGCATCATAAATCATATTCAAGGGTTTTGGGGGTAAAACCAACTCATTTTGGGTTGGTTTGCAAGTTTGGCAAGTTTGTGAAGTTTTGGTACTATCTAAAGTGACAAAGTTATGACTGAAATATTTTTGGGTCATATTGATGGAAAACGATAAGAACTTCACCACAAATAATGTTTCGGGGTTTTAGGGGCAAAACCAACTCATTTTGGGTTCGTTTGCAAGTTTGACAAATTTAAGAAGTTTTGGTACTGTCAAAAGTGACAAAGTTTTGACCAAAATATTTTTGAGTCGTACCGATGGAAAAAGATAAGAACTGCACCACAAATCATGTTCGGGGGTTTTAATGGCAAAACCAACTCATTTTGGGCTGGTTTGTAAGTTTGGCAAGTTTGGAAAGTTTTGGTATTACCAAAAGTGACAAAGTTTTGACTAAAATATATTTGGGTTGTACTCATGAAAAAACGATAAGAACTACACAACAAATCATGTTCGGGGGGTTTTGAGGGCAAAATCGACTCATTTTGGGTTGGTTGGCAAGTTTGGAAAGTTTTGCTACTATCAAAAGTGACAACGTTTTGACGGAAATATTTTTAGGCCGTACTAATGAAAATCGATAAGAACTGCACTGCAAATCATGTTCGGGGGGTTTTGGGGGCAAAACCAACTCTGTTTGGGTTGGTTGGCAAGTTTGGGAAGTTTTGCTACTACCAAAAGTGACAAAGTTTTGACCGAAATATTTTTGGGCCGAATTGATGGAAAATAATATGAACTGCACCACAAATCATGTTCGGGGGTTTTGGGGGCAAAACCAACTCATTTTGGGGTGGTTGGCAAGTTTGGGAAGTTTTGGTACTACCAAAAGTGACAAAGTTTTGAGCGAAATATTTTTGGCCTGTACTGATGAAAAACGATAAGAACTACACAACAAATCATTTTCGGGGGTTTTGGGGGTCAAAATAAACTCATTTTTGGTTGGTTTAAAGGTTTGGAAAGTTTTGGTATTACCAAAAGTGACAAAGTTTTGACCGAAATATTTGTGGGCAGTACTAATGGAAAACAATAAGAACTGCACTATAAATCATGTTCGGGGGTTTTGGGGGCAAAACCAACTCATTTTGGGTTGGTTTGCAACTTTGACAAGTTTGGATGTTTTTGTACTACCAAAAGTGAAAAAGTTTTGATCGTACTGATGGAAAATGATAAGAACTGCACCACAAAACATGTTCGGCAGTTTTGGGAGCAAAACCAACTCATTTTGGGTTGGCTTGCAAGTTTGACAAGTTTGGAAAGTTTTGGTACTACCAAAAGTGAAAAAGTTTTGAACGTAATATATTTGGGTCATACGGATGGAAAATGATAAGAATTGCACCACAAATTGAACTTAACCAAACTAGACTAAACCCAAGCGAACCAGATTGAACCCAATCGAACCAGAAGGAACCAAACCAAACCGAACTCAAGCAAACTAGTTCTGGAGCTGGTTTGTTGCGATTCGGTCTGGTTCGGTTCGATATGGTTCAGTTCAATATAGTTTGGTTCGATATGGTTCGGTTTGGTTTAGTCTGGTTTGTAAAATGAGATTTGTACCCACTTATAAACTATTAAAAACCTTATTTCTAATCGAACCAGACTGAACCAGAACGGACCGAACCAAATCGAACCAAACCAAATTGAACCAAACCAGACCAAACCGAACTGAACCAAACTGAACCCAACCAAACCAAACCCACCCAGACCAAACTGAACCAGACTGGACCTAACCAGAACGTATGAACTAGGCCGAATCGAACCAGACCGAACCGAACCAAACCTATCCAAACCAAACAAGACTAAATCTAACATAAGTGAACCATACCCTGAACCTGATCGGACCGAACCCTAGCCAATAGAACCCAAATGAATCAGACCGTATCGAACCCAAGCCAAACATACCATACTTAACCCAAGCCAACTAGACCAAAATGAACCATATGAGATTGAACCGGACCAGATCGAACTGAACAAAGACCGAACCAGAGATCGAACCCAAGCCAACCAAATTGAATCAAACCAAACCATACTGAACCCAACTAGACCAAACCGAACTAAACTAGACCAAGTCGAACCAAACCAGGCTAGACCGAATCCAAGCAATCCGAAATGAACCGGACCGAAACGAACAGACCGGATCGAAACCAAGCCAACAAGACTGAAATGAACTAGACCGTATTGAACCGGACTGAATCAAATCGAACCGACCTTATCAAACTCAACCAGACCGGACCGAACGAGCAGAACGAACCGAAGAAGACCGAACCAGACCGGACTGAACCAAACTAAACCTTACTGAACCAGAGCAGATCGAACCAAACCAGACAAAACCAAACTCAAGTAAACTAGATCGAAACAAACCACATCGATACAAACCAGATCGAAAAGAACCAAACTGAACCGAACCAGACCGAACCGAACTAGATCGAATTGAACAGATCAAATCGAACCCAAGCAAACCAGACCCAACCGAACCAGACCAAATCCAACCACACTAAACACACTGAACTGAACCATACCGAAGCAGACCGAACCGAACCCATCCAAATTAAACCAGAATAAACCGAATCGAACCCTATTCAATCAAACCCAACCGAACTCAAGCGAACCGAACCAAATCGAGCCACCCTAGACTAGACCACACCGGACAAGACTGGACTAAACTGAACCAGACTAGACTAAACCAGAACCGACCGAACCAGACCGAATCGAACCAGACCTAATTGAACCAGACCGAACAAACCCAATCGTAATCGAACCCAACCAAACAAAATCAAACCTAAGCAAACCAGACCGAACCGAACCAGAAAGAACCAAACTAAACCGAACTCAAGCGATCCGAACCGAACCAGACCAGACCAAATCGAACCAAACTAGACCATATCCAACTGAACCCGACCGAACCAGATTGAACCAAACCAGACCAGACCAGATCGGATCAAACCAGAATCGACCGAACTAGACTAAATCGAACAAGACTAGAAAGAACCAAAACAAACCGAACTCAAGCGATCCGAACTGAACCAAAACCCACCGAACCCAACCAAACTGAACCAGACGAGACCAAAAATTACGTGCAAAAGATTTGGGTGAAAATGTAGTTCTTCGGGGTTGGTTTCTATTTTTGGAAGGTTTTCGTATTTAGGGTTCTGTCCTTTTGTTCTGAGCATTTTTTAACCATATTGGTGGGGAACAACAATAAAATGACAAAAAATGATGTGCGGATGGTTTGGGTGCAAAAACAAGTCATCATGTGTTAGTTTGTATCTTTTGGGAGTTTTCGTGCCAAATTACATAAACTTTTAAATGTTATATTTTTGAGTCGTATTGATGAGAAACAACAACAAAATGACCAAAAATTATGTGCAAAAGATTTGGGTCAAAAATGTAGTTATGTTGGATTGGTTTCCATTTTGGCAAGTTTTTGTATTTAGGGTCCTGTTGTTTTGTTCTGAGCATTTTTTCACCATATTGATGGGAAACAACAACAAAATGACCGAAATCCTGTGCAGATGGTTTGGGTGCAAAAACAAGTCATCAAGTGTTGATTTATAACTTTTGGGAGTTTTCGTGCCAAATGACCTAAACTTATGACTGTTATATTTTTGAGCTGTAGTGATGTGAAACAACAATAAAATGACCAAAATTATGTGCAAAAGATTTGGGTGAAAAATGTAGTCATTTTTGGTTCGTTTTCATTTTTGACAAGTTTTTGTGCAGAAGGTACTATACTTTGGTTACAAGCATTTTTTAACCGTATTAATGGGAAACAACATTAAAATCATAGAAAATGATGTACGCATGGTTTAGGTGCAAAAACAAGTTATCATGTGTTAGTTTGTATCTTTTGGGAGTTTTCGTGCCAAATGACATAAACCTTTAAATGTTATATTTTTGAGTCGTATTGATGGGAAACGAGATCAAAATGGTCGAAAAGTATGTGCAAAAGATTTGGGTCAAAAATGTAGTTATCTTGGATTGGTTTCCATTTTGGCAGGTTTTCGTATTTAGGGCCCTGTTCTTTTGTTTTGAGCATTTTTTAACCATATTGATGGGAAACAACAACAAAATGACCGAAAATCATGTGTAGATGGTTTGGGTGCAAAAAGAAGTCATCATGTGTTAGTTTGTAACTTTTGCGAGTTTTCGTGTCAAGTAACCTAAACTTTTGACCGTTATATTTTTGAGTCGTATTGATGGGAAACAATAACAAAATTATCGAAAATTATATACGAAAATTTGGGTGAAAAACGTAGTTATCTTGGCTTTTGGAATTAATTTTTCGCAGGTTTTTGTGCAAATGGTACTGTACTTTAGGTACGTGCAAATTTTTAACCGTATTAATGGAAAACAACAATAAAATGACCAAAAATGATGTGTGAATGTTTTGGGTACAAAAAAAAGTCATCATGTGTTGGTTTGTAACTTTTGGGAGTTTTCGTGAATAAAGACCTGAACTTTTGACCGAAATATTTTTCAGCCTTATTGATAGAAAACAACAAAAAAATGACCGAAAATTATGTGTAAAAGATTTGGGTCAAAAATATAGTTATTTGGGGTTGGTTTCTATTTTCGGCACGTTTTCGTATTTATGGTCTTGTTCTTTTGTTTTGACCATTTTTTAACCATATTGGTGGGAAACAACAATAAAATCACCAAAAATGATGTGTGAATGGTTTGGGTGCAAAAACAAGTCATCATGTGTTGGTTTGTAAGTTTCGGAAGTTTTCGTGCATAAAGACCAGAACTTTTGAACAGAATATTTTTCAACTGTATTGGCAAAAAACAACAATAAAATGACCGAAAATTATGTGGAAAAGATTTGGGTGAAAAATGTAGTAATCTGGGATTGGTTTCTATTTTTGGCAGGTTTTCGTATTTAGGTTCCTCTTCTTTTGTTCTGAGCATTTTTTAACCATATTGGTGGGAAACAACAATAAAATTACCGAAAATGATGTGCATATGTTTTGGGTGCAAAAACAAGTCATCATGTGTTGGTTTGTAACTTTTGGGAGTTTTCGTGCCAAATGACCTAAACTTGTGATCGTTATATTTTTGAGTTGTATTCATGTGAAACAACAACAAAAATGAATGAAATTATGTGTAAAAGATTTGGGTGAAAATCGTAGTCATCTTTGGTTCGTTTTCATTTGTGACAGGTTTTTGTGCAGAAGGTACTGTACTTTGGTTACAAACATTTTTTAACCTTATCAATGGGAAACAACATTAAAATCATAGAAAAAGATGTGCGCATGGTTTATATGCAAAAAGAAGTCATCTTGTGTTAGTTTGTATCTTTTGGGAGTTTTCGTGCCAAATGACATAAACTTTTAAATGTTATATTTTTGAATCGTATTTATGGGAAACAAGATAAAAATGACCAAAAGTTATGTGCAGGGGTGAAAAATGTAGTTATCTTGGATTGGTTTGTATTTTGGCAGATTTTCGTATTTAGGGTCCTGTTCTTTTGTTCTGAGCATTTTTTAACCATATTGATGGGAAACAACAACAAAATGACCGAAAATCATGTGCAGATGGTTTGGGTGCAAAAAGAAGTCATCATGTGTTGGTTTGTAACTTTTTGGAGTTTTCGTGCCAATGACCTAAACTCTTGACTGTTATATTTTTTAGCCGTATTGATGGGAAACAATAACAAAATGATCGAAAATTATGTACGAAAGATTTGGGTGAAAAACGTAGTCATCTTGTGTTGGTTTTCATTTTTGGCAGGTTTTCGTGCAGATGGTACTCTACTTTAGGTACGTGCAAATTTTTAACCGTATTAGTGGAAAACAACAATAAAATGACCAAAAATGATGTGCGGATGGTTTGGGTACAAAAACAAGTCGTCAGGTGTTGGTTCGTAACTTTTGGGAGGTTTCATACATAAAGACCTAAACTTTTGATCAGAATGTTTTTTAACCTTATTGACAGAAAACAACAACAAAATGACCAAAATTTATGTGCAAAAGATTTGGGTGAAAAATGTAGTTCTTCAGGGTCGGTTTCTATTTTTAGCAGGTTTCAATATTTAGGGTCATGTTCTTTTGTTTTAAGCATTTTTTAACCATATTGGTGGGAAACAACAATAAATGAGCAAAAATGATGTGCTGATGGTTTGGGTGCAAAAATAAGTCATCATGTGTTAGTTTGTAACTTTTGGAAGTTTTCGTGCATAAAAACCTAAAGTTTTGATCGGAATATTTTTCAGTTGTATTGACAGAAAACAACAACAAAATGACCGGAAATTATGTGCAATAGATTAGGGTGAAAAATTTAGTTATTTGGGGTTGGTTTCTTTTTTTGGCAGGTTTTTGTATTTAGGGTCCTCTTCTTTTGTTCTGAGCATTTTTTAACCATATTGGTGAGAAACAACAATAAAATGACCGAAAGTGATGTGCATATGGTTTGGGTACAAAAACAAGTCATCATGTGTTAGTTTGTAACATTTGGGAGTTTTCGTGCCAAATGACCTAAACTTGTGACCGTTATATTTTTGAGTTGTATTGATATGAAACAACAACAAAAACATGACCGAAATTATGTGTAAAAGATTTGGGTGAAAAACATAGTAATCTTGGGGTGGTTTTCATTTTTGAAAAGTTTTTGTGCAGAAGGTACTCTACTTTGGTTACAAGCATTTTTTAACCGTATTAATGGGAAACAACATTAAAATCATAGAAAATGATGTGCGCATGGTTTAGGTGCAAAAACAAGTCATCATGTGTTAGTTTGTATCTTTTGGGAGTTTCCGTGCCAAATGACATAAACCTTTAAATGCTATATTTTTGAGTCGTATTGATGGGAAACAAGATCAAAATGGCCGAAAAGTATGTGCAAAAGATTTGGTTAAAAAATGTAGTTATCTTGGATTGGTTTCCATTTTGGTAGGTTTTCGTATTTAGGGTCCTGTTCTTTTGTTCTGAGCCTTTTTTAACCATATTGATGGGAAACAACAACAAAATGACCGAAAATCATGTGCAGATGATTTGGGTGCCAAAAGAAGTCATCATGTGTTGGTTTGTAACTTTTGGAAGTTTTCGTGCCAAATGACCTAAACTTTTGACCGTTATATTTTTCAGCCGTATTGATGGGAAACAATAACAATATGATCAAAAATTACGTACGAAAGATTTGGGTGAAAAACGTAGTCATCTTGGGTTGGTTTTCATTTTTGGCAGGTTTTCGTGCAGATGGTACTCTACTTTAGGTACGTGCAAATTTTTAACCGTATTAATGGAAAACAACAATAAAATGACTAAAAATGATGTGCGGATGGTTTGGGTGCAAAAGAAAGTCATCATGTGTTGGTTTGTAACTTTTGGAAGTTTTCGTGCACAAAAACACAAAGTTTTGACCGGAATATTTTCAGCCGTATTTACAGAAAACAACAACAAAATGACCGAAAATTATGTGCAAAAGATTTGGGTGAAAAATGTAGTTATTTAGGGTTGGTTTCTTTTTTTGGCAGGTTTTCGTATTTAGGGTCTTGTTCTTTTGTTCTGAGCATTTCTTAACCATATTGGTGGGAAACAACAATAAATTCACCGAAAGTGATGTGCATATGGTTTGGGTACAAAAACAAGTCATCATGTGTTGATTTGTAACATTTGAGAGTTTTCGTGCCAAATGACCTAAACTTTTGACCGTTATATTTTTGAGTTGTATTGATGTGAAACAACAACAAAATGACCGAAATTATATGCAAAAGATTTGGGTGAAAAACTTAGTCATCTTGGGTTGGTTTTCATTTTTGCCAGGTTTTTGTGCAGAAGGTATTGTACTTTGGTTACAAGCATTTTTTAACCGTATTAATGGGAAACAATGTTAAAATCATAGAAAATGATGTGCGAATGGTTTAGGTGCAAAAACAAGTCATCATGTGTTAGTTTGTCTCTTTTGGGAGTTTTCGTACTAAATGACATAAACTTTTAAATGTTATATTTTTTAGTCGTATTGATGGGAAACAACAACAAAATGTCCGAAAATCATGCGCAAAAGATTTGGGTCAAAAATGTAGTTATCTTGGATTAGTTTCCATTTTGGCAGGTTTTCGTATTTAGGCTCCTGTTCTGTTGTTCTGAGCATTTTTTAACCATATTGATGGGAAACAACAACAAAATTACCCAAAATAATGTGGAGATGGTTTGCGTGCAAAATGAAGTTATCATGTGTTGGTTTGTAACGTTTGCGAGTTTTCGTGCCAAATGACCTAAACTTTAGACCGTTATATTTTTGAGCTGAATTGATGGAAAACAATAACAAAATGATCGAAAATTATCTACGAAAGATTTCGTGAAAAACGTAGTCATCATGGGCGGGTTTCCATTTTTGGCAGGTTTTCGTGCCGACGGTACTGTACTTTAGATACGTGCAATTTTTTTACCGTATTAATAGAAAACAATAATAAAATGACCAAAAAAGATGTGCGGATGGTTTGGGTGCAAAAAAAAATCATCATGTTTTGGTTTGTAACTTTTAGGAGTTTTCTTGTATAAAGACCAGAACTTTTGACCGAAATATTTTTCAGCCGTATTGACAGAAAACAACAACAAAATGACCGAAAATTATGTACGAAAAATTTGGGTGAAAAATGTAGTTATCTGGGGTTGGTTTCTATTTTTGGTAGGTTTTCGTATTTGGGGTCCTGTTCTTTGGGTATAAGCATTTTTTAACCATATTGGTGTGAAACAACAACTAAATGACCGAAAATGATGTGCATATGATTTGGGTGCAAAAACAAGCCATCATGTGTTGGTTTGTGACTTTTGGGAGTTCATGCCAAATGTTCTAAACTTGTGACTGTTATATTTTTGAGCTGTATTGATGTGAAACAACAACAAAATGACCGAAATTATGTGCAAAAGATTTGGGTGCAAAACGTAGTCATCTTGTGTTGGTTTCATTTTTGACAGGTTTCTGTGCAGAAGGTACCGTCGTTTGGTTACAAGCATATTTTAATTGTATTAATGGAAAACAACAATAATATGATAAAAAATTATGTATGGATGGTTTGGGTGCGAAAAGAAGTCATCATGTGTTGATTTGTAACTTTTGGGAGTTTTCGTTGATAAAGACCTGAACTGTTGACCGGAATATTTTACACCTGTATTGACTGAAAACAACAACAAAAAGGACCAAAATTTATGTGCAAAAGATTTGGGTGAAAAACGTAGTCGTCTTGGGTTTGTTTTTATTTTTGACAGGTTTTTGTGCAGTAGGTATTGTACTTTGGGTACAAGTATTTTTTGACCGTATTAATGGGAATCAACATTAAAATCATAGAAAATGATGTGCGCATGGTTTAGGTGCAAAAACAAGTAATCATGTGTTAGTTTGTATCTTTTGAGAGTTTTCGTGCTAAATGACATAAACTTTTAAATGTTATATTTTTTAGTCGTATTGATGGGAAATAACAACAAAATGACCAAAAATCATGTGCAAAAGATTTGGGTCAAAAATGAAGTTATCTTGGATTAGTTTCCATTTGGGCAGGTTTTCGTATTTAGGGTCATGTTCTTTTGTTCTAAGTATTTTTTAACCATATTGATGGGAAACAACAACAAAATTACTGAAAATCATGTGCAGATGGTTTGGGTGCAAAATGAAGTTATCATGTGTTGGTTTGTAACTTTTGTGAGTTTTCGTGCCAAATAACCTAAACTTTTGACCGTTATATTTTTGAGCTGAATTGATGGGAAACAATAACAAAATGATCGAAAATTATGTACGAAAGATTTCGTGAAAAACGTAGTCATCATGGGTTGGTTTCCATTTTTGGCAGGTTTTCGTGCGGACGGTACTGTACTTTAGGTACGTGCAAACTTTTAACCGTATTAATAGAAAACAACAATAAAATGACCAAAAAAGATGTGCGGATGGTTTGGGTGCAAAAAAAAGTCATCATATTTTAGTTTGTAACTTTTAGGAGTTTTCATGTATAAAGACCTGAACTTTTGACGTAAATGTTTTTCAGCCGTATTGATAGAAAACAACAACAAAATGAGCAAAAATTATGTACGAAAGATTTGGGAGAAAAATGTAGTTATCTGGGGTTGGTTTCTATTTTTGGTAGGTTTTCGTATTTAGGGTCCTATTCTTTTGTCCTAAGCATTTTTTAACCATATTGGTGGGAAACAACAATAAAATGACCGAAAAAGATATACATATGATTTGGGTGCAAAAACAAGTCATCATGTGTTGGTTTGACTTTTGGGAGTTTGTGCCAAATGTCCTAAACTTGTTACCATTATATTTTTGAGCTGTATTGATGTGAAACAACAACAAAATGACCGAAATTATGTGTAAAAGATTTGGGTGAAAAAAACGTAGTAATCTTGGGCTGATTTTCATTTTCGACAGGTTTTTGTGCAGAAGGTACTGTACTTTGGTTACAAGCAATTTTTAACTGTATTAATGGAAAAAACAATAAAATGATAAAAAATGATGTGCATATGGTTTGGGTGCAAAAACAAGTAGTATTCATGTGTTGGTTTGTGACTTTTGGGAGTTCGTGCCGAATGTCCTAAACTTGTTACCGTTATATTTTTGAGTTGTATTGATGTGAAATAACAACAAAATTATTGAAATTATGTGCAAAAGATTTGGGTGAAAAACGTAGTCATCGTGGGTTAGTTTTCATTTTTGACAAGTTTTTATGCAGAAGGTACTGTACTTTGGTTACAAGCATTTTTTAACCGTATTAATGGGAAACAACATTAAAATCATAGAAAATCATATGCGCATGGTTTAGGTGTAAAAACAAGTAATCATGTTAGTTTATATCTTTTGGGAGTTTTCGTACTAAATGACAAACTTTTAAATGTTATATTTTTTAGTCGTATTGATGGGAAACAACAACAAAATAACCGAAAATCATGTGTAAAAGATTCGAGTCAAAAATGTAGTTATCTTGGATTAATTTCCATTTTGGCAGTTTTTCGTATTTAGGGTCCTGTTCTTTTGTTCTGAGCATTTTTTAACCATATTGATTGGAACCAACAACAAAATTATCGAAAATCATGTGTAGATGGTTTGGGTGCAAAATGAAGTTATCATGTGTTGGTTTGTAACTTTTGCGAGTTTTCGTGCCAAATAACCTAAACTTTTGACCGTTATATTTTTGAGCCGTATTGATGGGAAACAATAACAATGATCGAAAATTATGTATGAAAGATTTCGGTGAAAAACGTAGTCATCTTGGTTGGTTTCCATTTTTGGCAGGTTTTCATGCCGACAGTACTGTACTTTAGGTACGTGCAAATTTCTAACCGTATTAATGAAAAACAACAATAAAATTACCATTAATGATGTGCGGATGGTTTGCGTGCAAAAAGAAGTCATCATTTGTTGGTTTGTAACTTTTGAGAGTTTTCGGGCATAAAGACCTGAACTTTTGACCGGAATACTTTTCAGTCGTATTGATAGAAAGCAAAAACAAAATAATCGAAAATTATATACAAAAGATTTGGGTGAAAAATGTAGTTATGTGGGGTTGGTTTCTATTTTTGGCAGGTTTTCATATTTAGGGTCCTGTTCTTTTGTTCTGAACATTTTTTATCCATATTGGTGGGAAACAAAAATAAAATGACCGAAAATGATGTGCATATGGTTTGGGTGCAAAAACAAGTCATCATGTCTTGGTTTGTAGCTTTTGAGAGTTTTCGTGCATAAACACCTGAACTTTTGACCGAAATATTTTTCAGTCGTATTGACAGAAAACAACAACAAAAATGACTAAAAATTATGTGTAAAATAAGGTTTAGACCGAGTTCAAGAGGGGGGGTGAATTGTGCTTTCAAAAACTTTTCGCAAATTTGATTTGTTCTTGAAGTAGGGAATGAAAGTTCTTTATTCAATCAATTGACTATGTAATTCTGGACTGTGCAGTAAACAATCGATTGTGCGCAGCGGAAAATATCAGAGGTAAACCTAGAAATCAGTTAAACCCAGAAAACAATTTACACTGTATAAATGTGTTAATCCAGATTTAAGATGTTAAAAACACAATCCAGTAAATCAAACACAATCTAGAATCGTAGTTGATTATGAAAACAGATGTTCAGAGTATGATCAACAGTATGAACAGATTTTAATCCAGTCAATTTAAATGATGACAGCGGTTGAATAAAAGAAATCAAGAAGAGTAGGAGAAAAGTCAGAACATAGAATTTTTATCCTGGTTCACCCTTCCACAAGGGCTACGTCCAGTCCTTTGCAAACTAGCAAAGATTTCCACTAAATAGATCACAAGATCAGTTTACAACCCTTGCTCCTAGCAAGTTACAAACTGCTCCCAGTAGTAAACCTACACCTCACTGAACCCCTCAGCTAGTGTGTAACCAGTGTAGAAACCCACTGCACCAAAACACTTGCAGTCCGCAAGCAACACTGCTCCCAGCAGTACTCACCCTCTACTGAACCCCTCAGCAGATGTGAGACCAGTGCAGAAACCCAGTGCACCAACTCAATTACAAACCCAGTAATTGAAAACAGCAAACAGATTACAGATCAACAGGATCAGAAGAGATCACAAAGTACTTCTACACAAAACATATTACAAAGAATGAAGATCAGGTGTAGAAGACTTAGCTTTGGTTCAGAACCAAAGTAGCAAGAACCTCACTTCAAAGATGCTTTAAAGATTCACGTTCTTGGAGGTTTCTTAATTTGAACAACTTTGCCAAAATGATGATCGCACAAAAGGGGCAATATCTCTCTTAGAAAATCTCAAGGAAGGCTTTTCCAAAGTTTTTGTTAACTGAAAATGATATTGCACAATCCTTTAAATACCCAAATCAGTTTTAAAAACAGCTTAGTTGGCACAATTCAATTAATTGAACAAACCATTCAATTGATTGAATTTGACCGTTAGTTTGACCCAGTCAAAGGTTTCAGTTGTAACAACAATAACTGTATTTCAGTTGTAACAGAAATAACTGTCACATTCAATCGATTGTTTTAGAAATTCAATCGATT
>Ga0099824_1008071_pt1 | contig 13601 bp, 5 predicted proteins | sample SiratrowhiteBW_FD_76837 | JGI IMG/M metagenome (GOLD analysis project Ga0099824, IMG submission 76837) | Root nodule microbial communities of legume samples collected from California, USA - Siratro white BW | ecosystem: Host-associated > Plants > Roots > Nodule | place: USA: California... | reverse complement strand
TATCTCAACAAAACAACAACAATTCAATCTTTCATAATTCATCTCACATCATACATACACTGACTCACAAACAAAGACATTAGACTCTCTACTTTCGGAAGACACTCGTGCATTGAGTTAGACTCAGATGTGTGCACCTATCATATACCATCAATCTGTTCCGATCAGCTCATATTTCAAACCTCGGATATAGTCTGTCCCGATCAGTTCCTATTTCAAACCTCGGGTACAGTTCCCATATGCACAGGTTAATCCATATGTCCTATTCCGATCAGCTCATATTTCAAACCTTAGACATGGCCATGTGAACCTCCTTCGACTCTTAACCAATTGGTAAACTTCATCTATATGAATCCAATGTACCAGTAGAGTCAGGATACCTCTTTAGATGGATCAGATCCCAAAACAATGCACATCCTAATAATCTCAACACGGGTATCTCCTTTCTTGAAGATACTATGTCTCGATCACACACCACATCATTCACAAACATTGATACTACATCGTACCATTCATAAGCATTCATTCCATTCAATTCAAATTCATCCAATTCATATATAATGAAATAAATAATTACAGTATCCATTAAAAACATTTAAACTAGCTTCCCTTATTTCTATAGAGTAGAGATACTCAAAAATCCTAAAATCACGGGCAATCTAACTTTGTTCTAGAATCTGATTGAACACTCTTGATCTACTCAATGCTAGAAATCTAGGGGTGTCATTTGATTGTCAATCTAATAACATATGATATCACAAATCTAGAGAGAATATCTTCTTAGAAATATATAATATCTTATGAGAGAGAATATCTTCTGAAAGAGAATATCTTTTGAGAGAATTGGTGGTTGTTATAAAAATAAAAAGCAAATAACTATCTTTTATTTACTTAAACAACCTTACTGCTAAAAAAAATAGGTGTTAAACCCTAAGTCTTAAATCTTATTTATCTCTAAAACTAAATTTTAGGTTAGTTTTTATTCTATAGCTATTTTATAGGGTATTACAAAGTACAACTTATATAAACTAAAAATAAATTTAATATATAACTTTTTGTGATATATTTTAATAATGATTAAATAATTATAATTTAGTGATATATTTAACAAAAATTAAATTATTAAATAAGAATTATAAGTATATTTTTCAATCAAAAGAATATATATATATATATATATATATATATATTAAGAGAAACGATAAAAGATGTAATATATAATAAATACAAATCTAAACAAATAACTATACAGAGGACAATAAATAAAGACGATAAGAAAATAGATAAAATGAGCACAGTTTATCAATTTACCATAAAAATAAGATTAACATTACATAAACATCATACATAAACATCAGAGGAACGTTGGGCGTATATGTGGATGTTATGGCCCAAAAGGTATGAAAGAAACCCTAGAAAACAAGTATTCTAGAAATGTGAGAATCAAGACAACTATTATATAGAAAACAAAAAACAAAAACTTGATAAGAGTTTATATTAACAAAAGATTAAAAAATAAATAAAACATATTTAAAAAGGACTTCAACCTTTATCACACACAAAAGTAATAAGATTATGAACTAAAACATGTAAAAGTTTAAAAGATACCAATTTCATGATTCAATTTCCTTTCACATAAATTTCACAATTCTTACTCTCCACTTTGAAGTTATAAATAATATAAATCCTTTGATATGAGTGAACCAGGTTATGCTAGAATTTCGCCTTTTAGAATACAAAATTGTATAACATATGAACAAAAAATAATTTTAATATATAACTTTTCGTTAATAAATTGCATTTTTTAAGCTAATATCTTAAACCTTTATATTGTAAGTATTGTGTATCTTGAAAAATATTCCGAGGAGTTATAGAATATACCTCCCAATATCTAAATAGATTTTTTTTTAATGTGTGACCTTTTTTAGCGAAACCAAGCTAGTAAAATTAATACGAGTGAGAATTTTTTAATATTTTTCTTTAGTTTTTTTTTTCATAAATATTTCGTAAAGTAATATTGTAATTCAGTTTGAAGCGTGACTAGAAGATGTGAACCCTCTTCTAGCTAAACCTATCTCTTCCCCTAAACTAAACATATATTGGTTTCTTCCAAACATTTAAAGCAACATTTAAACCTATAATTTGATCCCATTGGTCAAGATACCATAATCTACGATGTTTTCTGATACATGACAATGCGTTAGATACCTTTTAAGAAAATGCAATTTATCAGTTTAAATAAATAAATAAATAACTAAATTACAATTCTCACTTTTTTCTCGATGGACACATTGAAGGTTCAACGCTTCTAAGTTGATGATGAAGCGTTTCTTTCCTTCTTTATTGTGCGACACATTATTTACTTTCGCAAAAAAACATTGTATGTAATTTAATAAAATAAAATAACCTATTTATAATTATAAAAAATATTTATTTTATAAAATGATTGATGGTAACTAATTTGATGAAAATTGGTTATAGAAATTATTTTATAAATCAATTTGATTGAAGTTGGTTACATAAAAAAATTGAGATTAATTCTTTATAATTGTCCATCGATAAAGTGTGTCGGAGAAGAAAAATGACTGAAAGAGATAGATTAAGAAAAAGAAATTGAAATTCTTTTAATTGAGTCTATTAAGATAAGTCTATCGTAAAAATCATAAATTCTAAAATTTTATGAAATATTTATGATTGATTGTTTGAAATTATGATCAAACTTAGATATTATATTATTAGGATTAATTGAGTTTATGATTAAATAATGATTTTCTTAATTTTATGAACCCTAATAAAAATTGGAAATAGACGAAGTCTCCTATAATTAAGATATTTTGCAGAAATCATGAGTCACAAAATTTTGATAAATTTAAATTGTGATTATTAGTTCTTGTATGCATGTATATATGTATTAGGTAGAACCGCAGACGGTATAATAGCGTGAATGTAGAGCGTCATTACATAACGATCCAAACCATACTTTTAATTGTAGCACATTATTTTATGATTTGTCATTGTTGACCCAACCTACCTTGATGTATCCAATTTCATGATGCTCATGAGTATAACACTCAATTAGAATAGAAGGTATGCATCATAATAAGTTTTAAAAAAAATTATGAATTAATTATGATTATTTTAGGTTGCATCAGTGAAAATTAATTTATAATTTGATTAATTATTGGGATTAATCGTATCGTAGATTTATAATCACTAAAGTGATTAAATATTTATATTATATTTTGGTTAACTCTAAATTAGTGATAATTTTTATTTTAATTAACCATATAACTTATGCTAAATAAATAATTGATTTATAAATTAATTAAACCTTATTATTATGAAGTATTTATAGATCTCCTGATTAGTTGTTTTTATAATTAATATATATATTTTACCTAATAATAATATATTAATAACATTATGTTTTGTGTATTAATATATAAGAAGAATATTAATATGCCTATAATGTGTATTACATCTAAGTCAAAAAAAAATATAATGTGATATAGATGGAAGCATCCATTGTGATTTATGTAACTTAACCTATGTAATGTATTTGAATAATGGTTTTCTTGATTGATTCAAAGCAAACACAAATGGGACATCTCACACTTTTCTAAATGGTGTGAGCCTTGACGTATGTAAATGAATACAGAAGATGGGCCACTTACATGACATGCAATATTTGTCCCCATTCATAGATATCTCCTGCAACGTATAGACTTTACAGAACTAAATCAATGCAAAATTTGTTTTCCCTTTCTCATGGTAGAAAATATTACTTAACTCACGTTTTTTGTTTCACTGCACATACATAGCTACCATCACACATCACCAACACACTTCTTAAGCACGCAATCATACCTCAACCACACACTCATAAAACCTCCTCTTCATTGCTTTTGAACCAGAGATACAACATTTCCCTCAGCATTACTATTTTAAGAAAGAAAAATCCAAGTAAGATTAGTTGGAATGATTAATATGTGGAGAGGTATAAATTAATAATTTGTTGAAATTAATTTAATTGTCAAAAAATATTATGTAATTATTATTATTATTATTTTATTACATTGTATAAGATAATATTATTTGGAATATGAATATACATGTTATTACACAGGTGTGCTAGACATATTATTAATTAATCATTAGAAGAGTTTCTAAGACTTTCTAATTGTCACTTATTTTATTCTATATCCTATTTAAGAATATAAAAAAAGATAGGTAGTTATCTATGATATAGATTGACATTGAGAGTAACTGTACACACTTTTCTTTCATTTTACTATCTACACAAATCATTAAATCAGAGATAATAAATGACTCCAAGCTCTTCTATTCAGTTTTTAATTCTTCTTAATCTTTTATATAATCTTATATATTCATATATCCATTATCAGAATAAACAGAAAAATAATTTTTTTATATTTTTCAATTAGTATTAGGTTTACTTTTGATTATGAGTGTGAGATTTTCTTGTTAAATTTGCATTATTTGAATTCATAAACATAAATTCATAATTCGTACTTGTTCATATTGTTAACTTCCCATCATTCCACATCCATGCATGCTCCTCTCTTGCCTCCCACTGTGGCGAAAGCCATCTCTGCCTTCGGGAAGGGTTCGGCGGTCCAGAATCAATTTTTTTCACAAATTATAAATAATAATAATAATAATAATAATAATAATAATAATAATTATTATTATTATTATTATTATTATTATTATTATTATTATTATTATTATTGGGCTGAAAATTCAATCCGGACAAATTTTTTCCTAAACTTATGTTTCAAACCCACACTCTCTTTGTTTAAGAATCTTAAAACCTGATGCCTTAGACCAACCTAGCTATATGTGCATGTTATTTTTTGGGCCTTGAATTTTTTAAAGTTTTGATCTGAATTGCTATTGTTGATTATATTGTGCAATATTTTATTAAAAATTTATGATACAAATGTATCTTGTTAATAATATTAAATATTTTTTTATGATTGAGATCTTGTCTTCGTAAAATGTATCGTGATAAAATATCAATTTTACTAATTTTTTGCATTTTCTCGTTTGTCTTTTCTCGTCGCGATCAGGAGCTTCTGTTAAGCTTCTCTTTTTGAGTTGTACTTTGTATCGTTGCATGTAAGATTATAGTGATTTTATTTGTCTTATTTTTGTTTCTGTTTTTGTTCGTTCAGTCTTGTTCTAAATTGGAGTATTTTTTTTTTTCGGTTGGTGTTCATGCAGAGAATAACAATTGCAACAACAACCTCAATTTTCCTTTACTATCATTTGTGCAGGTCAAGTCAATGATTTTGGTTTAGTTTGGTTAGTAATATTGTATTGCATTCCATGTTCTGGTTTGATGTAAGTTGGGTGATTTGAAGTTGTGTTGCATGTGATATTTTGATTTAATTGAACTTTTTTTAATTATAGTTTCATGAGCTGATTTTGGTTAATTTTTTAATTTAACTTTAGTTTGATTTTGGATTAATTTTGCCTTAATTTTGGGTTAATTTGGTTTGAATGAAATTAAACAAGTTTAGGATTTGAATGAATAATCCTAGGTTTAGTTTCAGTTAAATTAATTTGAACATAAATAAATTATGTCTTTTTTAAAGCGTCGGCTAAGCCAATATAATTTTTTTTTCATTTTGAGCTTTGAGTAGGTCGATGCTTTACTAATATAAAATAATTTATTGTGTGAGTGTAGTGTTGGTTTGAGTGACGATATTTGCATTCCTTTTTCTAATTGTTGTTATCTTTGGTAGCTTTTAGGATTGTAGCATCTATCTTATGACTAACACAAATTAAACATATAAACATGGATTTTCTTTCTTAAGCATATACTTTTTATTGACTATTTTTCTTTTCAATTCTTGTAATGAAACACGACTTTATAATTAGATTGCCTTATAGAATCAAATGTGATGAGAATAGTTATGATAGTGTAAGTATTAAACAAAATTCATTAAAAAAATTGTGTAGGTAGAACAACTTTAATATAACATACAACTAAAATTGTCACTCTGTGTGTGATTTTATTTATTTTAATGTTATAATCTTTATAGGTGACTTAAAAAATCACAAAAAATATATTTTATATGGATAACGATTATATAGTAATTAAAAGAATGTTAAATGAGAATAATTTCCTTCTTTTACAAATTTAACTAAATATGTAAGATGATGAGACGACTTCTATTCTCAATTTCAAATTTAAATTCAAATTGAAATAGTATTTAAGTTACGAAACTTTTGTTATGAAAAATCGTGGCTGTCGTATGACCACTTATCCATTACTATAAAGTTTTTAACTTTTATCTATTTCAAAACGAAATTCTAAAGGTGAAATCCATTCTCAAACTTTTTCCTTACATGTTTTTTGATATTATTTTATATATATAAATTATAATAAAGGTTGATGCAACTCGTATTTTTAAATTGTTTTCATAATTTATCCCAAACATAGTTGCTGACATCTACATATACAAGTTAACATTTGAAAGATTAACAAAACTACTCTTAACATATACTATTTTCCATACTTTTCTTGCATCTATTGGTATTTTAAGTGTTTAAAACTTCTTTTTCAAGCCTCTTGCAACCATAAAAGAAATTTATATTTTAGTATATCAATGGGAGAAACAATTGAAAACATAATATGTTACATACTTTTTGAAGTTCTACTACGCAAATGCAAGAATAGTAGTTTAAGTGTGTATTTGATTGAAATTTCACATGTCCGAGCAGTCATTTGTATGGTGAACCAAGTTAAGTACTGATTTGATGTTCAACTTCAAAATAATTTTGACATAATGTTTATAATAAATGCATATTCACCTTGTTGATGAATTAAATTCTTCATGTACAACATAAGACTTTTCAACCACAGTTTTAGTATGTCTTTGACTAAATTTATTCAGCTTTAATACAATTTTATTATATTAATTTCAATCAAAATATTTTTAAATTATTTTATTAGTACTTATTTTTAAAAATAAAATCATTATAGATAAAAATACAATTAGAAAATTGTGTTTTAAATACAATATCATATATTAAATACGATAAAGTTAATTATATTTGTTTTATTATTTATTATCTCATGCATTTTCTTTTCTCGTATAAATATTTTCTTTCTCCTACCTCCTTACGTGCCCAACACGTTTGTAGTGCAATTGTATACGTGTTGATGCATCTGCAATTTCTCTTTTGCTCAAAAATAAAATAAATTACTTCACAATAATTAATGAATTTATTTTAAAATATTATTTTTTATTAAAATATTATTTTTTTAAATTGCCTCTTCTTAGAATATAATATCATGATCATTAATGTATATGTACTTATATTTAGACTTTAACGTTTACGTTTCTATACAGGAAACTGGCGGAGCATCAATTACAATGTAAAGTATTATTGATATATAATACTATATTTGTTAAGTAAAAAATTATATTTTACATTAATTAATAAATAAATTTTACTATTTTCACATCATTGAATCATATTAGCAAAAGTTAATTATTTAAGTGGTGATAATATTTAATAAAATTAATTACTTATAGAATAATTTTTGCAATTACATTCTTAATAAATCAATAAATTTACTAATGAGCAAATAGCTTATTAATGGAATTTATAATGGTCAAAGGTACATAAGACAATTTGCATTTAATGCATTTGAAAATGATAAATATATATATCTTATATAAAGACAAACTTCTTAAAAGAAATACAGAGTCACGTGAAGTGAATGTTAAAAAAAAAAAAAAAGCAAAAACTTAATTATGCATTTAATTTTATAATGTTTGTAATGTTATATAAATGGTACATTTAATTTTTAATCACTTCCATTCCTTACAAAATGAATTCTAATTCCAAGAATTAAAATGTTTCTGAATCTGATTAAAAAGTTGCTGTTAACAGGTGATTAAACCTAAAAACCTAACAAGATTTGGTTCCACCACATCTTTATCTGCTCAACTGCCACTTCTTTTATCTTATTAAGAAAAGTGGTTCCAAAGTGCTAGCATGCCATTCACATTTTTTTTAGCGCTGTGAGTACTATATACTTCATCATATCTAAAAGATAGTTCTAATTATATTTAAGTTCATATTATAAATAATGGTTAAAATTAATTGTTAATTTATTATATATGTATACATCTTTTAAATAAAATAAGGTAAAAGAATTTATCTTCCAAAAGAAAATTTATTTTAATTTATAATTTAGAAAAAGAGTGGACCGGTGAAATAAATTTGACAGAAATTATCAACTCATTCCTGAAGGGGTGGGGCGACTGTGACACCACTGATTTCTTTGATTTTTTATTACGCGGTTGTTCTAGTTAAGGAATTGCTCTGCCTGCGCTTCTTCTATCTCACGTTCATGAATGTATTAAGTCATCATTAAGGTCTTTCTCTTCAACTAGGATGCCACAAAAACCTTACGCTTTTGAATACGTATGGTGTCAGAAGTCAACATTGTACAAAAAGTTTTGAACTTTTTGAAGATACATATTTTTCTTTGCTTGTAGGAATATTAGCACAGGTTGTTTGAAGATTTGGCGTAATGGGGTTTCTGAAGCTGTTTATGGTAGCCACTTTCCCGGTTATCAAAGTGTTACTCATTACTGCACTTGGGTTGTTTCTTGCACTGGATGGCATATCAATATTGGGAGCTGATGCAAGGAAGACAACGAATCAGGTTACACAGAAAAAAAAAAAAGCATTTTTCTTTTGCTTTGTTTTTGTTTTTCCCTCATGCAGTTTGCTGAAAAGGATGTTCTTTCTGTGACAGCTTGCGTTTTATGTGTTTAATCCCTCGCTGGTGGGTAGCTATCTGGCCGAAACGATTACCTTCGAGAGTGTTGTTAAGTTGTGAGTAGTGATTTTTAATCTGGTTTGTCCAGGAGCATAGTTTGAGTATCCATTTGCTGTGTTAATTCACGACTTTTTCTGACAATTTTTGTTGTCGTTTAGGTGGTTCATGCCCGTGAATATTCTTGCCACGTTCATATTAGGCTCGGCCTTGGGATGGATTTTGATTAAGATTGCAAGGCCTCCCAAACACATGGAAGGTCTAATCTTGGGTTGTTGTTCTGCTGGTATGAACTCCTTTGTAATCTGCATAACCTACAGTAAACACAGACTTTCAATTCATTTCTTTAAGAGTAGATTTGAGAAATTCTTAAGCTATGAATACGGCTACCCTGAGATATAAGAATCAAACTTGTCACCTGCAGACTTCTATTCATTCTGTTTGTGTTCTGTCTAAATTCTTTCCCTCTACAACTCTCTAGATTCTCTAAAATATAAAAAAGATAAAAGAAATTATCCTAAATAGTTTTAATGTTATATAGGAGTTACTTGTAGATGATTTTCATGACACCCATTTATGATTGATAATAATGACATAGTTGGTGTACCCACTAGTTCTATTTAGACTAAGAAATTACCTTGCCTTTTGTGGTTTTGCTGCCTGCATTATATTTGCAATTTTTTATTAAGACATCAAACTTTTGCGTCATTCTCTGTTTGATTCGTTTTATGGTTGAGCTCATTTTTAGATTCATATGAACAGGAAATCTCGGAAACCTGCCTATGATCATTATTCCTGCTATATGTAAAGAGAAAGGCAGTCCTTTTGGAGATCCTGATATCTGTCATCAATATGGAATGGCTTATGCTGCACTTTCCATGGCGGTATGCAAAATGTTAATTTTGAAGTTGCATGTGCTGAATTAATATGCACTTACACAAGAAAAAAGTAAAATTGAAATAAATTCTATTGTACCCTTGTAAATTTAATGATTTGGTACTATTACTTTTCAAAATCTCTCTTAGTGGACCCTATTTCATTCAATTATTGATACAATTAGATTTGTCTGAGTACCATAGCAGCTCTCTAAAATCAATTTTGGCTATAATTGATTCTGTTTTAATATTTTTGATCGGGGTTCATTTGGGGAACTTTAGATTGGAGCAGTTTTTCTATGGGCATATGTTTACAACATAATGCGGATTTCTTCAAGTAGAATCCAGAAAGAAGACACTGCAAGCAACGACATGTTGAAGTCTGACCCCAACAATCTTTCAGAAACACTTAATCCTACAGAAGACACCATGGGTGGTACATACACCATACTGCTTCCTGATAAACAACCAGAAAAGAAAGTATGGTTTCTTTCTACTAACTTACTGATTATAATTTCGATCGAAATAAATTGCTTTTTATTAAGTGAAGAAGAAAGGAACTGCTTCTGTGTAAAAATTACACATTTTAATAATGTGTATGTGTTTTTAGCAGGTTTCGTTCCCAAGTAAAATTAAGCACCTCTTGAGGGTGATCTCAAGCAACTTAAATTTGAAGTCCATCTTTGCGCCATCAACCCTGGGAGCTGTATGATACAATATTCATTTCCTTGGAAATAATTGGTTTTCTTGTTTTCCCTGTTTATCACTTGTTATTTATTTCATCTTAATACTGTTAGAATAGAACTATCTAAAGTAGTTGTGAGTCTCCAAATACATAAGATTGTTTTGTTTCTTTTTTTGTTTTTTTGACAGATGGTTGGCTTTTTCATCGGTGTGATACCCCAAATACGTAATTTCACCATAGGCAATAATGCTCCACTTCGCGTGGTCCAAGAATCTGCTTCCATGTTGGGGTATGCATCCAAAACTTACTTCTTCAACATTTTTCAGTCACAGAAGATAGAAAAACTACAAAATACGTTGACTGATTTCAACAAACTTTTTATCATGGGTATGAAACCTTCAAAGTTTAGTCCAAAGTTTCATGTTCCAATCTTTTAATGATCATGTGGATCATATCACGTCTCAGAAGTTGAAAGAACTTTATTGTGATCGTTTTAGGCATACATGGATTTCTTTAACTAACACTAATTTGCTGGACAGCATTAATTCTGTTTGGTGTAAGAAAGGAAGTTAGCTAAAAAAATAGCAGAAAGTGAAATCATTTTTCAAGCTGTTTGGTAGAAGAGAAAATAAAAGAAAGGTGAATAAAATCACGTATGTAGTTGTCACAAATATAATTAATAAAAAATACAATATTTTTTTTTTAAAATAAGTACAGTGTGGAAAATATATATACTTCCCATTACTTTTTCAGTTTTCTGTGAGGGAAGGATTACTTTTAAAGTTCAGTCTCACATTAAATAAAGTATAAATCGTTTTCAAACTTATTAAGACTTAAATTTATTTAGTGTTTTCTCTTAAAAAATATTACAAAAGGGTTTACAGAAAAATAAACAAAACATCTATAGACAACATAAGAACATCTTACATCACGATTTAATTTTGAACTGATGGTAAATTTACTAGCTTTTATAATAATTACTTTAAAAAAGTTACATTTATGATAACAAAATTTCTTAGTTGTCCCTCAACTTTTTTACATCGACTTAAAAGTTTCAAAACCAAGTTTATCCACTTACATAACAAAATAGCTTTAGATTGATTTGATATACAATTACATGTTATTATGTATAACGTTTGTATTGAATTTCACATTTTAAAAGTTACATCGTTAACACTAACTTTAGTCAATAACGCAGAACTGGCACGTATATGCAGGTGTGTGTGCATATTGTAAACATTTGAGATTAGATTTTTGGTTTCAAAAAATGCATAACTTTCATTTCTGTTTCCCGTTACATGCATGCAGTGACGCATCCATCCCTACTGTGACTCTTATAATGGGTGCAAACCTACTCAAAGGTGAAACTTTATACTTTGTTAACTCTATTTTTTGAAGTGAACTACTTTTCTTTTTTTTTTTTGTTCCTGCTTTGATGATATGCTTAAAGAAAAGAGTTATGGCAAATGGAACAGGTTTGAAAGGATCAAGCACCCCAGTGTGGATCATTGTGGGAATTATAGTTGTGAGATATATTTTCCTCCCACTTTTGGGTGTAGCAGTTGTGAAAGCAGCTATACATTTCAGTCTGGTGCATTCAGATGCTTTGTATCAGTTTGTGCTTCTGCTTCAATATGCACTTCCACCAGCCATGAATATAGGTACCTACTACTATTTAATCCACCCTTTTTTCATCTGCTTTTGTATTAAAAATTTGTACTCATAGTAAACCTAATTTTGTGGCCACTTTAATTTGGCAGGCACCATTGCTCAGTTGTTCGGATCTGGTGAAAGTGAATGTTCTGTGATCATGCTATGGACATATGGGTTAGCTTCAGTTGCAGTTACCCTTTGGTCAACTTGCTTTTTGTTGTTAGTCTCTTGATTTTCTATTAGTTAATCAATAGGAATGGAAAACATTCCTTGATTTCTTTTTGTTATGTAATAATAATTATCATAATGAAAAATCAGTTATTAAATAAAAGAATATTTACTACAAAAGTAATAAAAGGAATTAAATTGTAAAAAAAAAGGTACACTAAAATAGTTTTAGAAAATAGTATGTCCTATAAAACAATAGATTAATGAAGTCTAAATTAATGAAAACACAGACGTTATTATAATATCTTTGTGTCTACAGTTTTGTTACGTAATTAAAATAATAATTTTCATAATATAAAATAGTTTATGAAACATCTACAACAAGAAGAATAGAATTGCAAAAATTTATGGACCAAAATAGCAATTTCTTTATATGTTAACGATGGAAACACATACCTGTGTTCACTTTTTTCTATGATAAATAAAAAGTAGAAAATTATTTTTATAATATTACTAAAATAAAAATTATCCTCTCCTGACCTGAGGGATGTTTTCGATAAAAGTGTAACTAGCAACTATGCATGATGGGTGTCCTGGCTAGACGGCATGACTCCAATTATCCTTTCAATAAGTTTTATTACTCTATTATTCAAAAATATAGACGTGGTCTGGGTCTAGTTACTGAAACAAATATTACTAAAACCAACTCTAACATAAGTATTATCGACAATAATTTGGATCAAATTAAATAATTAACATTTAAATATTTAGTTCAACACTTCTTTATTAAAATAAAATTAATTAGTATTTAGTATTAAAATACAGTTCAACAACTAGATTATAGAATAAGATCATTTTATGACTTTTAATGAAAGGAGATAACTTTTTTTTGAGCTCGCTTATAGCAATCAAAGACTTCTCGACCAGAACAAAACAATATTGTTAAATTTATAAAAAAAAGATATGTTACTAAAAGATAATTATAAAATAAATAATTTTACAATTGTATTATAGGTAATTGTTTTTGTTATGGGTAGTTAATTGAATTTAAAAACAGTTATTAAAATAGTAAGAATTTATGAACTAGAGAAAATTTTTCTTGTTAATGTTATAGATAAATATACTTAAATATTATAATAATTATTAAAAGAATATTATGAAAAATTTACAAAATAAATACTTTGCTTTAATTTTATAACATTACATATTATATAGTATTTGAGGATAATTATTACTTATTATAGATAATTTTTGTAAATAATAAAATAAATTATACTAATAAAAACGATTACAAAATAGTTTTGTAAATAATATTTATAGATTATAAATTAAACTAGTAAAATTAATAATGAATATATATATATATATATATATATATATATATATATATATA
>Ga0099824_1008070_pt1 | contig 13603 bp, 4 predicted proteins | sample SiratrowhiteBW_FD_76837 | JGI IMG/M metagenome (GOLD analysis project Ga0099824, IMG submission 76837) | Root nodule microbial communities of legume samples collected from California, USA - Siratro white BW | ecosystem: Host-associated > Plants > Roots > Nodule | place: USA: California... | reverse complement strand
GGATTGGAAGGTAAAACTAGTTCCAGTTCCATCAACTGTGACAGTGTTCAGTGTTACAAGGACATTGGAAGAAAATGCATTCGAGATGATCCAAAAGTGGCAGCTTGTGGCGAATAAAATGGAAGAGCGCATAATGATTAGGATGGACCTGGCAAGGGTAAATTCAAGTCAACATGGAAAGCTAACAATACAAGCCAATTTTGTATGCATGTTTCAAGGAGGTGTAGAAGAGCTTATTTCATTGATGCAAAAGAACTTCCCAGAGTTGGGTTTGGACAGAAAAGACTGTAAAGAGACGAGCTGGATTGGCTCAGCTGTCTTCTTCAATGCTGTTTTGATTGGATCTTCAGGCAATGAACCCCCTGAAGAAGCCATGATGAACAGAACTCAAATTCGTTCAGGGAAGTACAAAGCAAAATCTGATTATGTGACGAAACCCATTCCTCTTGATGGATTACGAGGGTTATTGCGTTTTCTTTATGACGATAAGGTTGACCATACTCAGCTTCAATTCGCTCCTTATGGAGGCAGAATGTATGAGATTTCGGAATCTGAAATTCCGTTCTCGCACAGATCTGGATACATATATCATATTCACTATAATGTCATTTGGAATGAGGAAGGGGAGGAGGCTGAAGAAAGGCATATGAATTGGATTAGAAATGTGTATAAATATATGGAAGCTTATGTTTCAAAGTCTCCTAGAGCTGCATATCTAAATTACAGAGATCTTGACATTGGGGTAAATAACGATGGCTACACAAGCTACTCCCAAGCCAGCATTTGGGGTGTCAAGTATTTCAATAACAATTTCTTGAGATTGGCAAGAGTGAAGACCAAGGTTGATCCTTACAACTTCTTCAGAAACGAGCAAAGCATTCCTACACTGTCCACGGAAGAAAATTATTATTAGCTGCAAACCATCAATATCTACCATTCAAATATAATAAATGTTGTATTTTTTTTTTAAATTTATGTTTTCGATTGTAAACTATCTATTATTTACAATCGAGACAAAATAAATGTTGCATGTTTTTAAGTTATGTTACGAGAGAAATTCAAATGTTTAAAATTTCATAATTTAAAAACAAAAGAATTTAAATTTCGATAATTTTAAATAAAACATTAAATTAATCTTATACATATTTTCGTTTACATTTAAATTTCCCACTATAAACAATGACTTAGACTTGGCACCTTCGGCTAACATTATGATTTCTCAACATTTTTGAATTTAGAGAGTGTTGAATCATTAGAGGTATAAAATATTTTTAGATAGTCTAATTATTTAATAAAATTTTGATGATAACAATAACTCTAAAAGCATATTTGTAATTAATGATCTTATCATATGAACATATTTAAGGGTAGATCCAAATAAGTTTTTATTAACTATTATTTTATAAAATTAATTTTGTTTAAAATTAAAAGAAGAGATAAGTTAAAAATAAATAAATATAACAATAGTAAATATTTTAAATTTGTTATGAAATCTACTTTTAATTTTATTTTGGATAAAATGATTTACAGTTGATTTACAGTTTTACTTGTTTCATCATTTGAGAGTGTTTTATTACAATCTTAGTTTTCCTTGTTCCATCATTTGAGAGTGTTTTATTACAATCTTGATTAGTATTTGATATCAGGGGAGAGGTTGAGACATGTATAATTTGGAGAGGTTTGTGTACTATGTTGACCTTTTTCGGCAAATGTACCGAGTCAAAAGTAATATAGATTTATAAAATAAGGATGTCGATCCCACAGAGAACAGTTTTGCTATCAAATCTCAAATTCACAATTCACTAAGCAGTTAAAGGTTTCAAGATGAATTGAGAACAATTTAAATTACTAAACAATAAAGACAATCAAAGAATAAATAGCAATTAAAAAGAGAGTTTTCAAGATCTAGAAGGACTCTGAGATTGAACTTCATTTGTCTCTCTCATTCATATTTTGGATTTGATAATATAATATAATATTAGTAACTACTCACTATTGATGCACATATAATAATCATTCACACCGATTCCTCTCATGGGGTAATTTTCTAAACACTGATCCTCAACTATTTAATAAATTACCCAACATTAAGAACTGATGTTATAACAATCAATACACTGAAACATATCCCTAGTATTACAATATATTGAGTATTTTCATCTAATTCAGAAGCTCAAAAGTACTTCCCAGTTAAATTCAAAAATCAAGATCAATTTATCAAATAAAATCTAACATTAAGTGTAAGATGAAAATATCAATGGAGTAGAAACTCAATATTATATTTAAAATCACCAAAATACAAATGAGTTCAAAAGATTACATTCAATCCCAAAGATGAAGAATTTAGCTACTCATGGTAGCTATTACACTCCAAGGAAGAAAGATTGCAAAGAAGACAAAGAAACCTCAATAATTATTGTTCTTGACGGCTCTTACATTCCTCCAAATTCAAATCCCCTTTCCAAAACCCTAAAATCTTCTTTTAAACACGTTTTCGGGTTTAGGTTAAGTGACTTTTCGCTCGTGCGAAAATACCTCGCTTAGGCGAAAATTTGATGTACTCTCTGGACTGATCTCGCCTGGGCGAAACCATCCTCGCCCGGGCGAGATCCCTTTAGTTGCCTTGCTCCAACGTCGCCCGGACGAATTCTCCTCTGCAACTTATATATATTCCTGGACTATTTTTGTCTAGTCGAACTTTTCTCGCTTAAGCAACTCTTCTTTTCAAATCTTTTTCTTGTCTTCTTTTCATGCAACTTCCAAGCTCTAAAGGAGTTTTTAGTTTTTGTAAACATAAGACATCTTGGAATTGAATGAAAGTCTTCTTTGTGAGTTTTTAGTTTTCTCTTCTCTTATTTTGGTTCTTATCTTGAGAACCTTTCTTAAGTGGTGAATCTTCTTGCACTTATCCTTTAGTTCTCGGATTAAAGGTAGCGTGTTTTTTTCCCTTTTCTTGTCTCAATCCATTTTTACTTTCATTTCTTTTCTTGTTTTTTTTTTTCTTTGAATACTAATAAAAAACTACATGAGTTTCTTCTTGGTTTATTTATTGCTTGGGCCAATTTTCGTATTTCCATAGAGTTTCCCTTCTTCAACACCTCTTGGGTTGATCAAGATCCTAACCTTCACATCATTAAGTTAGTCATTAGAACTTTTAATCCTTATATTTGAGTTTCTAATTCAAAGTAGCATATATTCTTCTACTCATCAATTTCTCTTGATTGTGGCATCAATCAAGACAAATTAGGGTTTATTCTCTGATCCCTTCTCCATTTTCTGTTTTATTCTCCATTATTCATTTGGAAATTATCGTAACAATCCTACACGAGGTTAGTTTTCATAAAAAAAAAAAAAAAAATCACATATGATTAAAAGAGAGGTAACATTGTAAGATGAATACAAATGAAGTTCATTCTTCTACATAGCTAATGAACACAAACATTGTTTTATGAGAGAGCTAGGGTTGTAAGCTTAAGATATTGTCTCTATACAGAGTTTCGTAACTTGGTAGGATTGTATGTTATGTTGTAACCTCTCTTCTTTGAAGGCATCTTTTATGTACGGAGATTTCTGAAAGACCTTTGCAAATCCTTGGCTAGTTATTGTGAACGTCAAACAAGCTCTTCTTCTCCATGTTGTATATGTCCACATTCAAGTTTAAAGATGTATTAAATGTTTTCATACAACATTAATTACATATATCTTTTTCAAACAACATTTTGATACAACACTACTTATCAAGCTTAGGTTAAATTGTTTTTATCACAGCTAGAGTAAAAAACATTATGTACAAAAACTAATGGTCTTAACAAAATAGACGTATAATTTGCTTTGAAAAATTGGTGGAGTGAAGTAATCTTAAATTATTATAGGTCTTCGTGAGATTTTCTTATAAAATGAACATTAATTATATATATATATATATATATATATATAAAATAAATGTTTATAATATTAGAGTTTTAGTATGAAATGTTTAAGAATATAAATTTCTTTCACCTGTTTTAAAGGAAAAAAATATGTAAAATGTCATGCATTTATTCATTAGACAAATTGTGTGTCATAATTTAATGCATAAAAAATGTAATTTATCGTAAAATACTTACAGTCTGTTTGCATCAACACACAAAAATTATGGAAGCAAGAAATGTGTAGAAAGTACAAACTTTAACAAATAAAATATTAATGTATTATAAAAATTGGGAAGAAAAAGTGTAAAATTTCTTTGTTTGCATAAAACAAAGATTTGTACAATAATAATATTATACAATAAAAATAAGATAATTATTAATAACGTTAATACTAAACATTAAAAATTAAAAAATTAAAAATAATATTTATAATAATAAAATTTCAAATAATAATTATAATAATAAAATTATAAATAATAATTACAATAACAAAAATTACAAAACTAATTTTTTTACAAATTGTGATATAATATACATATATATAATATAATAATAAATAATATTTAAAATTAAAAATATGAAATATTATATTAATTTTTGTAATAAAAATATTATATAATATTATTAATTAAATAATTAAAAATAATATAAAAACACTTATAATTTAATGAAAATAAATATTTAAAATGAAAATAAATTATATGATAATAATTATTTTATTATTATAAAATAATACTAATATTTAAATTTATATTAAAATTATTTTAAAAATTTTAATTTTATATTTTAAAAAATAATCAGTCTCAATTAAATTAATATATTTTGTAATAAATTAAATTTTATTTTAAAAAAATTATGTAATTTAATATTTTTTATAAATTTTTAAAAAATATTATTAATTACATTTAATAAATAAATAATATTTTATTTTTAATTATAAAAATAAATTTATAATTTTATATATTAAAAATATTAAAATATTGATTATATTTGTTACATCACTTATACTTTTACAAATTTTTTTTTAAATTTTATTATCTTTCTATTAATCTAAATAATAAAATTTTTTCACATATTTTAATTCTAAATCAATTCAAATTTAGTACCTCAAATCTATTTCTTATTTCAAATACAGTCTTGATTGAAATAAATCTTGGAATCTCACAAATTTTCACCTTGGCAGTAAAGATAACTTTACTTCATTTCTCACTACTACGTTTCCATTACTATGTATGATGATGGTAGGATAAGTCATTTCAATCTAATCATTGAAGACAAACTTTTCTCCCATTAAGTTTTCCTTTGCATTTGTTTTTCTTTATTTTTATTTATTCATTAGTATTTTCTTCGGTTAAAAAAAGAATATAACGTACAACTGTTTTATCTGTGGTTCTCCATCACTCAAGTAACTCTGCGACCTCATTTTTCTATTGACAGTTCTTCAATATATATTATTGTGTTAATATAGGTGGATTTATGCAATAATTTATGTTTAACAGGTTGTGTGTTTCTTAGGTGATTCTCATTTTCGCTTTACAAAGAATAGTATATTAAGATTTAATGTTTAATTGCCATCTTCGTCACTATTTTCAGTATAGGTTAGCTTGTGATTCACTGAAATTAAAAATAATTAATTTTTAGTTATAAAATAAAATAGTTAATAATTTTAATTAAAATAATTATAAAATTAGATTTTGATTTTAAATAACTATAAAATAAAAATAATAATTAAATTTAATATAATAATTATTTTAATCATAATTAACAATATTTTTAAAAATTAATCTTTAAATAATTTTTTTTCTTATAACGACGATAATATACATATATTTTCTAATTTTTAATTTTAGTGTAAAGGACAAAGAACATATGCTGAGCGCAGGAGAGAAAGGTTGGCAAATTAGACTGTGCTCATGAGTGATAAAAAGTGGTTCATGCTCATAGGTGAGTCATAAACCAGTTTATTACTAAGTCATGATTTGGAAACATGAATAAGAGTTAGTTCCAAGCATGCTTGTTTGTGTTGCTGTATTGAAGGTTGGAAGACTATATAAAACTGTCATTTCTTCTAGTATTTATCTTCAAAATCTATTTCCATGTGAATATTCCCCTAATAAATCTTATTATCATAATATTTTTAGAACTTTATACTTTCGATTTTCTACTTATTTTGAAAATTTCAGTTTTATAAGAAAAGATAAATAATAACTAATATTTCTCCCAAAAGTCTTTTGTGATTCATAAAAAATCAACCTTTAACATCTCAACTATCATTACCTATCTCAAAGCAAGAGCAGTGAACTTCTACTTCAAAAAAATACATAAACTATCGTATTGTTTCGATGAAGTTGAAAAAAATTTAAAATAATTTTATTTTGACACTCCTATAATAAGATAATATCATTTTACTCCTAATTTTTATAATAAAATATTATATTTTAAAAATAATATTATTTTTTAGTATCAAATAGAAATAAGTTATTAATTTTTTTTTTAAAGTATCGTCTCCCAAAAATTTGGAAGGCTGTTTCTCAAGCAAAGTAAGTAATGCGTACTGTCAGTCATAATGTCATACGAACCATACATCCATGCTGTCATCATCATGCCTTTGACTTTTTAGACAATCATTAACAAAATATCAATCACTTCAGAAAATACAATCTGAAGTATTAATCTGAACCATTAATTTGTGAACCCAAACCACAAATTAGAGATAAATATGGCAAGCATTTACTCTGAAGCATTAATTTGTGAAAGAAAACCACAAAGTAGAGGTAAACATAGGGAAGCATCTTCTGTCCCAAAGAGGACCACTGATAGCGCATGTGCTCAATTAAATACAATGAAATTTTTTATTGGATAAGAATCCCAAAACTAAGATATGGCTACAAATTTCTCTCTGGCTCCCTTGTCCCATCGGACAAACGTTTCTAATTGGGATGGAGTATCTTAAAAATACTCCATTTTATTTTATTTTATTTATAGAAAAATATAATTCAATATCTATAACGTGATTATTTATCCTAAATATATGTATTGGAAATTCTTTTTTATGTTTTCAAATTTTTTTATTGATAAAAAATATTTAATGCCTCATTTATAAATCTATATATTCAAAATATTATAATATATAACTTTTAAAATATATAAATATCCATTTAATTATTATCATATTTATTTATTTTATTGAATTTGACATCAACAGTTAATATATAACTATAATAAAATAGTTGGATTAATAAAAGTAGTATGTTATGAAAGCTTAGAATTGGCTTAAGGTCAAAAAGCAAAAACTTTAGATATAAATTTTTTTTAACACTGATATATTATTATAAAATTAAAAAATATTTAATTTTAAAATTATACTTAAAATATTTTTTAATTGAAAATTTAAAATATCTTAACTCACTGTTAAATTTATATTGATATTATAAATATTATTAAATAAATAAGGATTTTGGAATTTTCTCCTAATAAACTAATAATATTTTTATTTTGAAAAAATTGAACAATTTAGAAATTTAAAGATTAAAGCTTTCTAATTTTATATTTATTTTTATTAATTTATTAAAGTGACATATATTTTTATTTTTTTCTTTTTTTATCTTTTTATTTATTATTATTTTTTTGTTCATTTTCAATAATAGCGACTAAAAATCAATATTTGAAGAATTGATCTTAAAATCTTTTTATTTTATTTTTATTATTGTTTAACTAATATCAAAATAATTTGTACACATTAAAAAAACGTTAAAAATTTAGAAATTATAAATTAAATTTAATTAAATGATGGAATCGAAAAGGCTAAAGGAAGGAGCTTGAAACTTTAAAACAAGATATAATTAAGTTCTTGACAATAAGGTTTTATAAAAACTACGAATAAATTTATAAAAGTAAAAAAAATGAATTAAAAAAATATAGATGAATGTTCTTTGAAATAAAAATATAACAAGAGATGAAAACAAAAATTTTACAATAATAATTTTTTTTTACCATATACTGAAAGAGATATGTTAAATAAGATTAATTATAATAATTTAATAAATAATTTTAAATAAAAAAGTTACAAAAAAAAATTAACTAAAAAATATCATAATTTTAATAAATTATTTTATAAATTTTAAAAAACCTATTTTTTTTAATTTGCTTTTAAGTTTTTAAATCTTTAGCCGTATTATTTCCGTATAAATAATGTATATCTTCCTCGGAAAATGATTTTTTTGAGATTACTAATTAAAGCATATTAGCTTCATTAGTTGATCCACACGCCCTATTTTTACAAAAGCATATATTAAATCTTGCAACAAATTTATGTTAATAACCTTTAATATGTTATAAACCAAAGGTCTGGGAGACTTTTCCAAAAGTCTTAGCGGAATGCATTGTTTGAATGCCTTTTTGAATGCTTTTTGTCCAAATGTTTTGTTTTTCTCAACATATTCTGCATCTATGCATTCCTAATACAATTTCAAATTTCTAAAATAATATAAATTTTTCAAAAATACAAAATATCAAACTCTCAAACAAACAAACTTTCTTTTAGAACTACGTATGCCTTGATTTTTCCTTAATTTAAAATTTTTTTATTTATGTTTTCCTATCATTTTGGAGAAGAAATAAATATTTTAATAAAAGCACTTTCATTACACTCATTTGATTAAAGGCACTATCTTAATATCTTCTCCACATGTAACCAACTCCCGAATTTAACTCTATCTCGTAGACCATTATTTTCTTTGTTTTTTCATAATTTTTTATAATAAGCTATGGTGGCGACTCCACCTCTTTTTCATCACACCCCATTTTCATTTTTCTCTTTCAGATCGTCATCCCGTTGCGACAATAAATGTGGCATAATGTAAATAAAATAGATAAACTATTAGGATCTTTATTATTTTCAAAAGAAGAATGATAGGAAAATAATTTTCTTTGAAAAATAACATGTTGGGAAATATTGATTTCATGATTCTTAAAATGTATCATTTAGTGTGAGATTTAAAACCAAGTAAAATACCAAGAACAACACGACTTTCTAATTTTTTTTTGTGATATAGCATAAACACACAACTTAAAAATATCATAGATTTTGCCATGAATTTTTTCATAAAGAGTGTTATTATTAACTAAAGAAGCATGTATGCAGTTTATTAGAGAAACAACATGTTGAATAACAAGATACTAGAAAATAGTAGGTAAATTAGACTGGAAAAGTAAAACATGAGTAACATTTAAAAGATGTTGATGTTTGAGTTCCACAATATTATTTCGTTTAGGAGTTTTAATACATGTAGTCTGATGTGTAATTTCTTTAGAAGCATAAAATATTTTCACAGCAAACTCAACACCATTATCAATTCTAATTTGATTTTCAACATAAGATATAAGATTACAACACTAACATGAACTTCATTCAAATGCGTTTTCTCCCACAATGAGTAAAAAAAATAAGCGGCTCATGAAAATTAAAATTAGGAATAGAGAGAAAAGGAGAAAAATATAAGAGATAGAAGAATGATATCTTATTCCAACAAGAATGGTAACGTATGATTATATAAACCCATATACCAAGACAATGAATTCAAAATCACGATATCCAAAATAAACGAAAACTAAGAAATGATTTGCATATCCGGGTTTGTCAGTTTCACGATCATGCTCCAAAACAGTCCATTCTTTTTTTGGCTTTTTCATGTCTTTCTCTGTTTATGTCTTTTCCTGACGTAAATCTAGTGAAACTATGTCATGTTTGGCCCCAAGTAAATATTTTGTGCAAACTTGGACTTACTAACTAGTACGGCAAGGGAAATTCTTAATACTTCATGTATAAAGATCGGAGCTGCTCCGTGTTAATATTCAATTAATTCTTATTAATAAATCAACGAAAATTCATGAATGATGTATATCAACAAAGTAGAGAAACTAACAGAAGAAAACGATTCATGAAAACAAAGTTAGGGTTAGAAAGAAAATGAGAAGAATATATAACAGAATAATGATGATGTCTTATTCCAATAAAGGTTGTAATTTGTAATTATAAAAATTTATAGGAAGACAATGGACTCAAAACTATGAGGCCCAAACTAAATGAAAACTAATATAAAAGAGGAAAATCTAAAAACAACTTAAAATTTCAAAATAAACTTTATCAACCCTCCTCAAGCTCAGAATATTTATTTTTCATTCTCAGCTTCAAACACATGTTGCTAATATTGTTACTAATATTGTATGGAGGAACAACTTTGGTAAAGATATTTGCAACTTGATGGAAAGAAGTTATAGAAAGCAACTGCAGAAGATTTTGATTGACTTTTTCATGAACAAAATGCCAATCTATTTTAGTATGCTTGGTTCTCTCGTGAAAGACTTGATTAGAGGCCAATTTGGATTACTAATTAGTTGTCACAGTATAAGAGAGTTAGTTGTAGGTTTTTTTTGTTTTGAACAACAAAAAATTGTGATTAATGGAAACACTTTAAGGATACTCTAACCTTTATATAAAGAAAATAAAACCTAAACCCCTTACAGTAGAAAGATACTCCACAACCCACTTTCAAACTATAGAGTGAACAATTGATAATCAAAATGAATGTGACAAGCATTCCACCCTAATAGTACCTAGACAAGAAGTATGGTCAGACGTAGTAAAGGCAGTCACAATACCACATCATACAGAGCAATTAACATCCCATTATAGGAATTAAGCAAACTAGGTACAAATATCAAACAACTACATTAAGTCTTGTAGTAAACATTTTGTTTCTCAGAAGGCTTTCCACTTTGTCCCTGGGATGTGGTTCTGCTAGAGCTAGTTGCAGGTAGTTGGTTTGAATATCTTCAGGAAGGTATGTGAGCCATTGAATTTCACAAGTTGTGGTGGCAGTTAAAGCTCTGTATTCAGTCTTAGAGGAACTCTTAGAGACAATTTGTTGTTTCTTCGATTTCCATGATATTAACGAATCATTGAGATAGACAGAGAAACTAGTAATGGATTTCTGGGTTTGAGGACAAGTAGCCTAGTTAGAATCATTGTAGGCTTTTACTTGAATATCACTGTTACTATGGAAGAAAACACCATTTCCATGTTTAAGATTGGCTTCAAGAGCAGCCAATTCTTATTGTATAGCTTGAACCCAAGAAGGATCCATTCACGCTTCCTATTAAGTTTGTGGTTCAACATCCACAAATATGGACGTAATAGTGTGTTTAAAATTAGGAAATAGAGAATTATAATTTATGAAAAAAAGAATAGGATACTTGGTACTTAGATTGTTAATGTTGACAAGGTTGGTCTGAAAATCTCAAAGATAAGGAGGTGGTCTTTTGTTCCGTGTTGACCTCCTTAGAATGATATCTACAATAATATTTTCATCAATAAGAAGCATGTCATTAACAAGATTATCATTATTATACTCAAGATTTTCATTTTGCACATTAAGGTTATCATAAGTTTGGGCATAATGTTGCGGAACAAGAATAGATAAACTTTTAGGATCTTTATTATTTTTAAAAGAAGAATGATAGAGAAAATAATTTTCATGAAAAATAACATGTTGGGAAATATTGATTTTATGATTTTTAAGATTTAAGTAAATGCATCCTTTAGTGTGAGGTTTAAAACCAAGGTAAATACTAAGAACAATATGACTGTCTAATTTTTTTTAGAGCAGTAGGTGTAGAGGAATAACATAAACACAAAAAAAACACGCAACTTAGACATATCATAGATTTTGGCATGAAATTTTTCATAAGGAGTGTTATTATTAAGAAAAAAAGTATGTGTGCAGTTTATTAGAGAAACATCAAGTTGAATAGCAAAACACTAGAAACTAGTAAGTAAATTAGATTGAAAAAGTAGAACACGAGTAACATTTAAAAGATTTTGATGTTTTCGTTCCACAACACCACTTGGTTCAGGAGTTTCAAAGTACGTGTAATCTAATATATAATTCCTTTTGAAGCATAAAAAAATTTCATAACAAACTCAACACCATTATTAGTTCTAATATAATTTATAGAAGTTTTAAATTGATTTTTGACATAAGATATAAAATTAAAAACATTAACCTGAACTTCATTCAAATGTGTTTTCTTCCACGACAAGTGCAAATCTCCTTGCCTCTATTAGATTTAAAACTATTATCATCTTGGTTATGAAAATCATTCCTCTATTAGATTTAAAACTATTATCATCTTGGTTATGAAAATCATTCTTTCTATAACAAATAGTTTCAATATGACAACTTCTCTCACAAAAAACAAGTAACGCTAGGAGTGGGTACTATAGGAGTGGCTACAGGAATACAGGAGCACACACTACCATTCCGGTCTATTCAAGTAAATCAAGGATATATACTTTTTTAACAACAGTAAATATCTGAAATGTTCCGTGTAACTTCAAGATCCACAAAATATGTCAAGTCTCCTAAGTTCTTTATGAGAAAATAATGGTAGAGAAGACTATAGCTTGTATTATATCAACATCAATTTTTTTTCAGAGAATATGGATAGAAGGCTTCTAGAAGGAAACTAATTATTTAATTATTTTATTTATTTTTATGACATTATCAGATTGTAATAATTTTATTTTGTTTTCTTTATTTAGCTATACCTAGAATGGGTACAATACTTGTATATATTCAGTTCTTTATTTTGAATGAAATACACAGAAAAACAGAGAGCATATATTCATTCTCATGTCTTTTGTTCATCTTTGTTCTTCTCTTTATTTTCATAATATGGTATTAGAGCTCTAATTTGAGAGCTCTGGTTGCTACATTTATTATGGCCGAAATTATTGATCCCTCACAATATTTTTCACCTTATCATGTTAGTTTTTAGCAACATATGGTTTGTTCTATTGGTACACACCAAAAGAGACAATTTTTTGGTGATCAGTCAAAAACAATGAATGATACTAACAGAAGTAGTTTTGGAAGACGATATACTTCTAATGTTTGCAGTCATTGTGTAAAGACAGGACATGTGATTGATACGTGCTATACAAGGCATGGTTTTCCACCTCAGTTCAAGTTTAATAATAATTAGCATAATCATGAAGGTTCAAGGTCAGAGGTACATTCTCAGCATATTGGTTTTACTCCAGGCAGTATCAAACATTGTTAACCCTTCTATAACAGTCTAAATCCAGTGACAATGTCTCTAATCAAATATCTGATATTCCTTCCAACACAACAACACACATTGATAATAAATTTCTCTCTTCCTTTAGTTCTTGGATTATTGATAGTGGTGCTACTGATCATATTTGTTCATCTTTGAGTCATTTCACTTCATATATCAAATTAATTCTATCTCTGTCAAATTACCAAATGGAAATCAAGTCTTTGCAAATTATTCTGGAAGTATTTTTATCAATCAAGATCATGTCTTAGATAATGTTTTATATATTCCTAACTTCACTTTTAACCTTCTTTCAGTAGCAAAGTTAATTGATAATTTGTCTCGTGTGATTGTTTTTGATTCTAATGGTTGTCATATTAAGGACAAAACCTCCTTGAAAATTATTGGATCAGCCGAGATGGAAGGAAGACTTTATATACTCAGGGTCTCTTCTTATCAAAGCCTTCAAATCAAACCTGTCAAATCTCCACATATCACCAATATTGTTAATTTCACTGCTAGTGATCTCGAAACCCTTTGGCATTTTCGGTTAGGGCATGTTTCAAACAAAT
>Ga0099824_1008061_pt1 | contig 13616 bp, 9 predicted proteins | sample SiratrowhiteBW_FD_76837 | JGI IMG/M metagenome (GOLD analysis project Ga0099824, IMG submission 76837) | Root nodule microbial communities of legume samples collected from California, USA - Siratro white BW | ecosystem: Host-associated > Plants > Roots > Nodule | place: USA: California... | reverse complement strand
TTTTTATAAATTAAAAAAATTTTTTTTTATTTATAATATTTATTTTTTAATTATTTTATTTTAATTAAAATAGTTTATATTTTTTTTTTTTTTTTTTTTTTTTTTTTTTTTGCAATCTTTATAACTTGAATTCACACTCATCCGATAGTGTAATGTAGTATCAGTTAGAATCCTAGAGTTCCAAAGTATATTGTGTGAGCTAAATTTTCCATAAATCTCCCCATCAATCGCATAGTTTTGCTCGTTACAAGATTTGCCCTGTTAAGAAAATGGTCTAGCTGCAAACTTTTTGTGTAGTTTGGTTCTGTTTAAAAAGCAAATGACCATATTTTGTACAGGGAAATTCCTGAAACTAAACTAGGATGGCTTTTCCGCCACTCATTGATGACATGATACAATCATTTAACCGCAAAGCTCAATTTTTTTCGAAGAAAAAAACATAAAAAAAAATCCACGCTCTGCTAAAAGTAGAGCTAAATTGTCAACATATGAATGGCATCCACGTCAGTCCATTATCAGAGGTGGATTACATTCGATTGCACTTATGACTTCAGGTTTTTGATCGAAGTTAGCCATGATGGAGTGGAGACTTGCCTAATAGTAGGCATTAAGTTGCGCTTTTCGATTGTAATTTGTAATATTTTTCCTTCCATCATTATTACTACGTGCCATTTATTCTGTTACCTCACTGAAGTAGTAATAGATGGTTAAGTTGTCTCAGTGAAATGCCTGATGGGAGGAGCAAAAGCAGCCAGATTAGCCTTTGTTGTGCTACATTTAGCATTACTTCAGACGCCAACAGAAGTAATGGAATCGAATAGAAAATTGACTGTATGATTGAAACTCCCATATATAAGCCACAAGACTTCACAACAGTTTCAATATTTCATCCCTCCATAATATGACAAAATTAGATCCATATCCCTATGCTTTCTTAACCTTGTAATATGCAATACTTCTCTGTTTATGGTTTTACTTTGTATAACCTTTCAGTGAAAGCAAGCCAAGATTTTACTTCAAGTTAATACTATGTAACCTTACAGGAAATTCTATATCAGTTGCAGTAAACTACATAAGTACAGAAAATTTATTGGCAAAACACTAAAATTACTAGTATTATTTTCCAAAACATAATTGAATGCAATGCAATCCCTCTGTCTACTTTCTTATTGTTCAACTATGAAGGAGACGGATCCCTTGGCTTCTTTCTCACTCTCCACAACAACAACGTTATTTGACACATTGGTCACTGAAAATGCTACAAATTTAGGTTCATCTTGAGCATAAAATGAATAGTGAAAATGACTAATTCTATTAGGAAACACCAAAACCGATGAAAAATCAGCCACCCACTTTGTGCCATTTCCACTGGCAGTTAACTTCCCAATTGTTGATCTCAAGCCCATGCCATTGACATTGTTGCCATCAACCACCACTTGATCAATGCTACTGAATTCCCCATCCAGACTTACAATAGGAACCTTGCTTTTGGGGTCACCATTGAACATGTTATTCACTATATTTAGGCCCGAAATCTGACCTTTTATAGACTTCAATACAATATTAGCATCCCCTAGAAACAACCCATTTGTGACATGAACTTGAACAGGATCTTCCATCACTATTCCAGTGTAATCCAGATAACAGTTGTCAATTCTAGTTAGAGAATTACCTGGCAATTTCACTAATATCCCTATGCCACCAAAACCTGTTGCCTTGTTATAACAATGCACCCCAGTTAGAATGTTAGCTTGACCCCTTAGAACAACACCAATGGCAGCTGAGAAAACTACGACATCTGTGATTGCATTATCATTACTGGCAAGATCAATGGCCACCCCTGTGAAGTTCCTCTCGTGTTTGTCTCCGCCAACGGTTGAGTGTTGCCCAAGAAAGCAACTTGTGATGAAGATCTCGTGTCCTTGGTGGACCAGAATTCCTTCTGTGGTGAAGTGAAGGAAGAAGCAGTTGTTGATGCGGATTCTAGCCGAATCAACAATCAATATCCCTCCTCCTCCAAAGCTTGAATCAAAGAGAACGTCCTCGAAAGTTATGTCTTCATAGTAAATTCCACCATTGCCTTGTTTATCAGACTTTGATGACCATAACTCAACTAGATGTCGATCACTAGGAAATTTATCAGATGCTCTCAACGTTCCTTCTCTTACCTAATCAGTAATACTTTTTGTGAATTTCAAAAGCAAAGCTTTAAGATATAAAAACATCTTCTGAAGTGCACAACAGCAAAAGTCTTTTTTCTCAACCCAAAACTTTACACTCCTAACCAATTAATAATTATTATGAAAATCAATAAACTTATCATAAGTATATCCGATGTTAATATAAAACTTTCTGTAGAAATTGTTTTAGGAAAAGAAATCATAACTTGGTAATACTTTTTAAGAAAGCAAACATCATTATGAGAAAATTGTTTTTTTAAAAAAAGGTTGTGCCAAAATTACACTAAATTGGTTGTTGTTCACAAAAAGAGAAGTGCAAGATTCATCATGGAAATGACTATTGCTACTTGTAGGTTCCATCTCAGCACAAAATTAGAAAGTTGTTGCTTAGTCATAGAGATATTGATTACTTTGACTGTGGTGAAGAATGGTAGTAAATCAAAGGCTTTTCTTAAGATTGGTCACTGATTCTCTGACTTCTTATACTACAGCTGTGGGCTAATCTTTTGCAGATTTGATGAATTTCTTTCTCAGGAAAAATCTTATATATATATTGGGAGTGTCATGCGTGATCTACTTAAAATATGATAAGTAATCGTTTAGCAATATAAAAGCTGTTTTAGTAATGAAAGCTTTAAAAGGAACCATGGGAAAAATGGTCCAATTTACTATTATAATATTAAAGTAGTACATAAACATCTTTCAAAAAATTGTTAGTTGTTGGTAGGAAGCAGAAACAGATAATTTATGATAGCGATCCAGTTGAAGCATGTGCTTTTTTGCAATTATATAGCCACATATAATAATCAGATCATTAAATTATTAATTAATCATATTTGTCAAAGAACATTTTTATTTTTTTGAAATTTAACGTAAGCATCACATTTAAGAGACTAATTAAGATAATTATGAAAATAATAAAAAAATGATTTTTAAAATTAATTAAAATATGTAATGAAAATAAAATACTAATGTATGTATTTAAACTATTACACCAAATGCTATATGAAAAGTAACAATCTTCCATGAAAAAAAAAAAACACTATCATTCCAATCAAACATGCAAAGAAACAAACTACCTGAACTACACACAACATAGATTTGAGGCATAGATAGATAGATACTAACCACAACATTGCCAGTACCAGAAGGGAATGTAATGGGTTTGCTGATTTTGTAGTTTCCACCTTCCAAATCAATGACAACCCCTCCAAGGTCATTCACCCCTGCAACCATCTCATAATCCTTCTGCAAACCAAAAGCATCCTCCACTGCTCTCAAAATGGCATCACCACTCTCTTCATTCCCACTTGGATCCGCACCATACTCACTCACGTACAACACTCTCCCTTTCTGCCACAAACAACCAAACAATATCATTATAAGTTCTTCAAATAAAAAGTTGAAACACGAAAAAAAAAAAACATTTTTTTTCTGCAATGCAATGTGTCTCAGTTACCCTCTTTGATTCTGGTGAAGCAAGTGGTGATGGTGAAGGAGCTGTAGCTAAATTTTGAATCTTTCGATTAAGTTTGGTCCTGAATTCTGACAGCTTTTTCTCCCTGCTGAAAGTGAAACATGTGGTGTCTTGTACTTGTAGCACCAGGAATAAGAAGACAAAACACACCGCTAAGAATCTCATTGATCTTGAAACACAGAAACACAGTGTTGAAATAAGCAAAAGGAATTGAGTTTGTTCTGGTAATGTAGTAGAGAAGTGAGAGACTAGTTGGTGGGCACAGTGAACATTTTCTCTGTTATAAGTTTGAGTATTTATAATGAGATGTTTTGGGTCATTGAATTGGTGGGTTCAGTTGAGTCCTATAAATATCTCTGATGCATGCCTTAAAAGAAGGCACCAAAAGCGAGAGCGAAAGTAGTTGTTATTAACGTGAGATACTTATTATACTAAGATGTTTATATTGCTTATTGGTTATTTATGTTTGGACGAGAAAATGAGAATGAAGACTTAGGGCCCGAGATGGTTGATATGTTAATAAATAAAAAAGTGAAGTGACTAAATTTTAAAAACAAGTTTTAACAACTAAATTGCGAATTTTAATAACAGAAAGAACAAATTTATATAATTAAACCTAAAAAATATCCTCAATTAATTGCGAAACGCCAATTGGATATATTTTCTTATTAAATTTTTTTTTGAAAGTTTGTTTTTTTTCAGCAATTTTGAAAATTTTCCTTTTTTTCAGCAATTTTGAAAATTTGACTTTTTTTTTCAGCAAATTTGAAATTTGTTTGAAACGTGTTTTTATTGGTTACAATCTCATATTTTTAGTAAAATTGAAAAGTCAAAAGTTAGTTACTAATGAGGAAAATAATGAAACTGTTATAACATGGTCAAGAACTGACAACACATTAAGGCACAATTTTTATCATAAAAATATCGTATTTCATTAACTTAATATTTAATAATATTAAGTTTCTTTATAATAGTTGTACTCTTTAACTTAATATTTATTAACTTTCTTTATAATAGTTGGACTTTCTTTTTATAATAAGTTTTAACTTTCTTTATTTAGTTAGTAGGAATTGTTTTATTTCTGAATAAGTTTAGTGTGGTTTCTACACGTTTTGAACTTTTTTTTAATAATACTTTTCAATAGATGATTGGTGATTTTTATTTAATTACTTTATTTTTTCACCTTATTTCCAATTAAAAATAAATGAAAATTTTTAGGATAATTATGCTTGAAACCCCACGTCAGTTTCAGCAAACTGAATGTACTGCAATCTTGTCTGTCGTTCAATTATCCACATAATCAAACTTTATTTTTAATTACAAAATCTCAATCTTTTTACAGTAAATATTGTTTTTTATCTTTGACCGAGTAAAACATATTTATCTTGGTCTTGCAGACTACCTTCCTATATTTTCAAGGTTTATTGGGATACTTCCAAATTTTTAAATTTTTTTCAAACGGTCCATTTAAAAAGACCATTGTGTTTTTTATTATTTAAAAATAAATAAAAAAACTTTTGGAATATTCAATTCCAGATTTAAAAATAATTTCCAAAATTACCTATTCTAGAAAAGGAAATATCATTAAAAATATTTTCAGAATAGATAAATATGAAAACTATTCCCGAATTCAGAATTATCAAGATATTATTTTTGTAAAAAATAAATTTTGGAATAGATAATTCTGGAAGTTAATTTTAGATCTAAAAATAGTTTTTAGAATTACCTATTTCAAAATTGAAGATATTAAAAAAATTATTATATAATTAATTATCCCATTATATCATTGTTTATTTTGAAATTGTTTATTATTTTAGAAGTGAAGGTGTCAAAATAATTATATCATTGATTATTCTAAAATTATATCATTGTCTATTTTGGAATTATATTAAAATAATGATATGATTATCTATTCTGAAATTAAATCAAAATAATTATATGATTATCTATTCTGAAATTATATCATTGTTTATTCTGGAATTATATCATTGTCTCATTATATTATTGTCTATTTTGAAATTCTTAAATATATAATGATATAATTATTTTGATATATTGGAATAGTAAATTTTAAAATGAACAATTATATATAATAAAAAAATTAATATAAATTATATTTTTATATATTTAGTTCTGGAATAGGCAATTTCAGAAGCTATTTATGAATTAGAATTAACTTTCAAAATTATTTATTCTGGAATTTATTTTTTACGAAAAAATACTTTCGAAATAAGTAGATCTAAAAATAGCTTTCAGATTTACCGATTTACCTATTCCGAAAGTGTTTTTAATGATATATCCCATTTCAGAATATCCAATTCCAAAGTTATTTTTAGATTCGGAATTGACTTCCAGATTTACATATTTTAAAAAAATATTTATTTACTTTTAAATAATAAAGGGGATAATGATCTTTGAGGAAAATTTTAAAAATTTGGAGTATCCGAAGAAATCTTAGAGGTGCAGGAAGAAACAGTCCCGAAACATGCACCAACTCTCCCACTTTTTTTTTATTATTATTTTTAACAATAAAAATAGTGGTAAGTTTCCATTCTCTTTATATTCAAGACAAAGTCAATTTTTTTCAATGGTTTCTAGTTCAAATTCTTGATACTACTAAGGTTTTTCATGGGCAATGTTGTTTTGAGATAAGTGTAGTTTTTTAAGCATGTGAGCTTTATATTTTTGAGTGGCTTTTAGTTACGAAAATATTTCAGCAATGAAAATAATTTTTATAAGTTCTTTTGAAATTATAATATAAGGAAAATTTTTAAAGACTACTCTACCGGATACTATTATTAGTAGTAATAATTTTGTCAAATATGTCTCAAAACTTCATTTATTCTAAAGTTTCAAAACGAGCAGCAAGAAATAAAAGTTAATTTCCAGTTATAATGAGAATCATATAGATAACTTTTTAAGAGAATTATTTAAGAGAATCTTATTAAAAGTTTGGAAAAGAGGGTGCAGTTTTTAAATGAAGAAATGAGCAATATGATTTTGGTAAGAAAGTTGGGTGCTTTTATCTACAAGTGCAATGCCACTTATATGGAACTTCCAGCTATTCATTAGTTATGTTAATTAAACTTTATCTCTTGTTTTCATTTTTATTTTTTCAGAAGTTTTAGATCATCCTGAAATTAAAGTTAAAATGAACTTGTGTTAAAAGCAAGATTCCATGCAATGTGTTCTTGGTAAGTTAATGCACAATGTAGGCATGAGATGTGAATGGAAAGCTGAGTCAACTTTCCCATTTGGTTTATGATTAAACAACAGAACCTTTCTGGTTTTTGAGACTAAAATAAGCAGAGAAGTGGTTGTAAAATTAGACAAAGCTGACATCCAGGTTGTTGGATTCTTGACAGCTTGCTATCAAATAATAATACACAGATGACCCTTGATTAAATAGCTTCTATTATTTGTGTTGCACATTAAGAAGAACATTCACATGACTTTATTGCAAGGATGTAAAGAATTTTAAATACTGTGATTGAAAATTTTGGAAGGCACCAAGCTCAATTTTTGTGAGCAATGATATGTTGTTACAACAACATTGGAGCTTAATCTACACACTAAACATGAGCATGGTGAATATCATGTGCTACCCTTAAAAATATTCATTGCACACACATGTGCAAGTGCAACTCCACTGCCTTAGCATTCTACTCCACATTGTTTGAGGACTGGACCAGTTTGTTTTGGCAAGAAAGGATCAATCCTAACCCAAATCAAAGAGAAAATTGATGCTAGAAGAATTGACCAAAGGATGACAATAGTAGGAGTCCTGTTTTGCCTTCCCATGAGACCTTTGAGGAAAGGATATAGGTGGACAATAACCCAGAAGGCAAAGAATAGCTTCCCAAACAAAGGACCCCATGAATTATAGCCATTGTTAATGGCATCAGAGACTCCAGCCACAACTCCCACCATATTCAAGATTATAAGAGTGGTTGGTGGGATGAGAAGTGTTGTCCACTTGAACAGGTACAGCTCTCCAAATTCAGTATCATCTGCTGCTTTGGCTGTGACAGTAAAATTGGTGTCCACTCCTCCAAGAACCTTAAGAAGGCCTTGGAACACAGCAAAAAGGTGAGCAGATACACCTCCAATCACCCAAAATTGTTCATTGCGCCACCAGTCTTCAAGGCTAACACCACTCCACCTCAGCTCAAGCACACCAGTTAAAATGATGGAGATGAACAAAGCCATGAACCATACACTAGCAAGGTTGGTCAACTGCATCGAGTAGACCTTGTCAGCAAGGCATGAAAATAATAAAAATGGAAATTATTGCATTATTCAAGACGATCAATGTCGAAGATGCATCGATTAGAGATAAAGTCTTTAATAAATCTGACTTTACAAACCGGTTTTGTAAGGTTGAGTTAGGTTTAAAATCTACTTTTTATATAATATTAGAGTCTATCCTAACAAGATTGTTGGGTCTATCGGGCCATCCGTTATCGGATCGCTATCGGATCATCATTACGTATAAGTTTCACGTTTGAGTTAAGGATTCTTTGTGTGAAGAAAGTGTGTTGGAGATCCTACGTCGACTAGAAACGAAACCTTTCAATAGTTTGTAAGTTTGTAAGGTTGAGTTAGACTTAAAGTCCACTTTTTGATAATAGTGAAAGAAAAAAAACAAGTTTTTCGTGAATTTAAAATCTCTATTGTATGCCGTGTTAAGATTGATCATGACCACAACATAATAACCCAGAGCGATGTGATGATTGCTCAAGCACTAGGGATGAAAGTGATCACAACAAAGCAAAGAAAACTAGTTATCCTGGTAAAATGATAAAAAAGGAAGTAATAATTGTGTGCTTACAGTTGGGATGATGAATTTTCCAGTAAGAAGACAAACTGCTGGAATTGTGCAGTATGCAAGTAGAGGGATGGAAGTGAACGGATAAACAATGGTATTGGTATAAGCCAACCTCTCCAGCCATTTCAGTTTTCCTCCATAGCCATACCACAATGGACAATGGCGACTAAGAAAAATTTCAACAGAACCAAGGGCCCATCTCAGAACTTGGTGTAACCTATCTGATAGATTTATTGGGGCAGATCCTTTGAAAGCGGCTCTTTTTGGCATACAGTATACTGATTTCCATCCTCTACAATGCATCTTAAACCCTGTTAAAATATCTTCTGTCACTGAGCCATATATCCATCCAATCTGCATGCAAACAAATTTGTTAAGAGGACTTCATAAAATTTAGTAGAACTCTATGCTTAATCTGAATCAAATGAAGCACCAAGCAAACCAAAAGTTCCTTCATCTTAGAAGTTCAGTCTCATTGCAATTAATGAGATGATTACCTCTTTTCCCCATTCAGTCTTCTCTTCATAGCCACAACTTATAACATGAATAGCTTCCTTAATTAGTGATTGACTATTGGTGCCTTCAGGAAGTCCACCATTTTCCATCAAAGTGGACGCAATGAAAACTGGTGACTGCCCAAATTGCTTCTCAAATTTCTTTTGGGACATGAGGGATGATTTCTCTAGCTCATCATAGCCTTCAAGCCCTTCTTCAATCTCTTCAAGATCAAACAAGGACGCAGGCCCTTTCCTAACATAGTTCTTCCCCATCATTTTCTTCTTCTTGGTGTATAATCTACTAAAGAGACCCCCTCCTCCTCCTGATTTCTTCTTTGACTTGGATTTCCTTGAACCACCACAAAAACAACAACACCATGCAGGCCAGCAGTCACAAGTCATCTTTGGCCTTTTCTCAGATACTGGTGGATCATATCCATATAGTGCCTGCCTATTGAACACACATCCAGTACCAACATAAACTGGACCCTGAATCCCGTCAAGCGCTTTCATATTTATCTACCACGGAAAACACACATTACAGGTCATTCTAATGCTGTTTGCAGATATTAAGTTACATAGTTTAGATGAACGCCACTTACATCAAAGAATACAATATTGCGATTAGCATATCTATCATGCCGATCAATACCATCGAATCTTTGTGGAAATTGGACATAACAGAGCTTCTTTCCTATCTGGGGGTCCATTAAAAAGCACATGGCCTCTCTTATAGCCTTGCTATTGTTTATGTAATGGTCACAATCCAGATTCAGCATGAAAGGTGCATTTGAAAGCACAGCTGAAACTCGAACCTTTAAAGTATAGACAACAAAGAAAGAATTGTATTACAGATATAATTTCTACTTTTCTTGTTATACTTGAAATTACCAACACAACCTCTAGATTTTGGACCTACCAAAGCATTCATAGCACCAGCTTTCTTGTGGTGGTTATAGCCAGGACGCTTTTCACGTGAAATATACACTAGCCGTGGCAGTTCCTTGCCTTCTACGTCCAGTGCACCACCACTTCCTAAATATACCTGCAAAGGTAAGTTCATGAACCACATCACTAGAGAACCAGCTAATCCAATCATTAACTTTCATGTTACACTCTAAGGCAGGAAAATTTGTAAATCACAAGCGTTATATTTTTTCCTTTTCTCCGTTGTCTCTAAGAATTAACGAAGAGGGCCAAAAATTATAGATATTCAAGTGTTACTACATTATGTTTTGTTTGTTCCTTCATGATAAGAAAATGAAGAATGCTCAAAACAAGAACTAACTAGAGGATGTGAATCATAGTCAAACCTGAATCATTCCTGGATGATCACGAGTATTGTTCCCAGGCCAAGGGGTACCATCCTGCATCACCCACCCCTCCTCTGGCTTATTCTGAGCCTTGGCCACTAAGGAATTAATTTTTACTTTAAATTCTTCATATTCTCTCTGCAGTGGAGAAAAAAAAAGAGACAACAGTTATAGATGAAGCAAAAAATGATATATGTCTATAGTTTAATTAATCTCTACCTGAAGTATAACTAACTTCATAAAAGAGAGTTAATAAGATTCCGTGAGATTATCCACGATCATAATAGTCCAATCATGTAATAATTTCTCAAAAAACCACACACAAACATTTTTGTCCTATATTTATGGCCTACCTTCATGGCCCTTCGTTCCTTCACAAAGGTAGGATGAACCTTATCTTTCAAGTAATCAATCTTCTGAGAAAAGTAGAACTCAGGTGCCCTTGGTTCTATGCTATACTTCTTGCAAAAAGGAACCCATCTTCGTGCAAACTCAGAAGTTTCTGAAAGTGCATCAAAAAGGAGCATAGAGGCACCATCATCAGATACATAGCAGCACACCTTCTCAACCGGGTAATCAACAGCCAGGATTGAAAGAACAGTGTTTGCTGTTATAATGGGAGGCTCTTTCAAAGGGTCCACAGTACTGACATAGACATCAACTGGGGCTAGAAGGTTTGGCTCCCCTTCACGCTCAAACCTCATGGACAAGCGATCCAAGTAAGTTTCACGAGTGATGGGGAACCATTTGGGGAACTGATCAAGTATCCATGACAGTGCAAACCATACTTCACATATCACAGAGGCAAGCCACAGTGGATATGCATCATATGCTGGAGTTAACACGGAAACGGAGGAAGAAAACAAGGATAAAGAGCCTCATGATTATGACTATGCGATATGGGTTGATTAGACTTGAAGATATTGGGACCTTACGCCACAACGGTTGCCTAGCTTCAGCCAAAAGGTAGTCATCTTCTCCTTGCCCATCTTTGCCTTCCTCTTTGTTTAGAAGACCTCTCTTTTCTTGCCTGGCTTTCCACTGCTCTAATCTTTCTTCCCATTCTCCATTACTGAAGAATTCCTTCTCCCCTTCAAATTCCTTACCAGCCACTAGAACAGTAGATCAACTCAGACAATCATTCATAAATTAAAGATAATATCCAAGAAAGAAAAATCAACTACATGGAACATAATTAGCCATTGATCATGACAATTTTGACTTACCACTTCCGGCTGAAGAGAAAGCTTGACCTATCGGATGCCACTGCTGTTCCTTGTAGTCTTTATTTTCCTATAGAAATCACAAACAACCACACAGACTCTATGGTTACTTCTATTCAATTAGAGTAGCCACAACAACACTCATTCATTTTAATAAATCCTAATTTGTGAAAATCATGAACAGGGAAGGAACAATGTCTGCATTGCATGTATCATCGGAAGTTTGATTAAAGTTAAGAGCACAATATTAGCATTATTATACGGATAGCATATAAGGTGGGAGTTCTAGTTTTTTGAAAACAAGAACATTTAATCACAATCATTAGATTAAAGTTAACATTTTTGTGTATGTATTATTACTTTTCAATAAACTGGTTGTGCTAATGCATCACTGTGCTAGTTTTGTGTGTGTATTATAAATTCAACATGATTTTCTATTCTGTAATTAAAATCATGTGAGACATTTGAAAGATCATGCAAGAAGTAGGATTTTTCCATCATATTAAAAATTTACCAAATGATTAGCATCATGTTTCTCATCTGGATTATCATGAAAATCATCTGCATCAGAATGCTCCTCATCATCACCAACTACTCGAGGACAACCTGCAGGGAAGCCAATGCCATATTATCTTTGTATCAGTTAGCCTACCTTAGTTTTTTCCAAAAACAAAGTGAAGTTCTTACAATAACAACAACGACAATAAAGTAAACGTAAAAAAACCAACGATCACAAGCTAAGATATAACCTTTGTGGCGTTTATAGCGGGTGTTGCACTGAGGGCAGCAATGGTTCCCTTCACTCCTCTCATACTCATAGCAGGGTTGACAAACGGGAAAACTACACACATGACAAGCCACAAACAGCTTCCCATCTTCCCCACGTCCAATCTGATCGCTACAAACTGGACACACTTTTGATGCAGATTGACGAGTAGGAGGTGGATGCTGTGATATCATAACAAAATATAGTAAACATCATGAGAAATTGAAACCAACAAGGAACAAACATAGTAACATAACAAGTTATTTGTAGCAAAGGAAGGAGTTCAATACCTCGCCTGAGCCACATGGGAAATGGGAATGAGAAGCAGCCATGGAGTTCAATGCCATGGTGAATGTATTAGAGAAGTGGGTTTTATACGAAACGGTGAGGGAGTTGATATGAATAATAATATTAGTATGGAAGTGTAGTGTGTGTATGTACCAAACTGTGAGTGGAGAGTGGTTGGTTTGAGTCTAAGAGACGTAAGGGAGCGATAGGTGAGAATGTTATTTTGGTTTTGCTTGCTTGGACTCAAAGGAGGCTTCTTTTCTGTTCTGCTTCTAACTAAATACATCAACATGAAACATATTGAAATACTGCTCATGCACATGCACACAACTACGCAAGCTTGTTCTTATAATATCTTGTCCCCACATTCGTTAGTTGACAATACCAAAAACAAAAAGCAATTTGAAGGGTGATAGCAGATAACAAAACTAACTGAAATATATTTCTTTTATTTTGTAGCATCTCTATATATGTTTCTTCTATCTGCCTTACATCATGTTTCATATTTATGTTTTTCTCTTGTGATGCTTACATCTCATGCCATAAGAGATTAACACGATAAAGTCAAATAAACAACGTCTATTGCTAACATGGTTGTAAGAACTTGTCGGGTTATTTTAGACTTGTGGAGGACTCATTTAGTTTGTAACACTAATGTGAAGTTTCTTGAGGACTTGTCAATTCATCTGAGGTATACATCTAACATGGACTCGTTTTTTTTCTTGTTTCTTGGATTTCATATCATAACTTATTCCTCTATCACAATATTTGGTCTTTTGTTATGATCAATTTTTGTCTTTAATTTTACCTATTAGAAACCATGTATATTATATGAACAATCAAAATTGTTTGTTTAATACAATCAAAACTCTAATATTAAACAATAAATTTTTAGAGATTAAGACTTTTATTTTATAAGAGTTTATGTAATCTTTATACTTAACATACTATTAATGTGAGCATATATATGAAATTACTTATATATATATATATATATATATATATATATATATATATATATATATATATATAAAAATATTATAA
>Ga0099824_1008060_pt1 | contig 13616 bp, 4 predicted proteins | sample SiratrowhiteBW_FD_76837 | JGI IMG/M metagenome (GOLD analysis project Ga0099824, IMG submission 76837) | Root nodule microbial communities of legume samples collected from California, USA - Siratro white BW | ecosystem: Host-associated > Plants > Roots > Nodule | place: USA: California... | reverse complement strand
TTTACATAACTCTTGATACAGAAAGGGATCAAGAATGGTAAAGAAAAGAAAAACTCCCTGATTGGCGCGGAGAAGAGGCCTTTGGACAGTGTTGAAGAACTCCACTAGCAGAGAATGGGTCAACCGTTCTTTAACAAAAAGCCTCAATTCATTTTTCTCAAGAACTTTCAATTTCACAAAAGTGTTTCTCAGTGATTTTTCTGCTATAATGATTCGCGATCATTACGACCGACCGAAAGGTAGCTCCAGCTTAAGGTACTCTTGGCCCACCATGAGACCTCTATTCGCGATCATTACGGCCGACCGAAAGATGCTCTAGCTTAAGGTATTCTTGGCTCACCATGAGACCTCCATTCGCGATCATTACGACCAACCGAAAGGTGGCTCTAGCTTTAGGTACTCTTGGCTTACCACGAGACCATTCGCGATCATTACGGCCGACCGAAAGTAGGCTTCAAGTCCAGATCCTCATGGCTCACTGTGAGTAGACTTACACCGAGATGTGTATAAACATCTTGGCTTCTTAGCTTCACAGCTGGCTCATCAGCTTCACAGCTGGCTCATCAACGCCTCATTCTCAGTTGGCTCATCAGAGCCTCATTCTCAGCTCATCAAAGCTTCATTCTCAGCTCATCAAAGTTTCATTCTCAGCTCATCAGAGCTTCATTCTCAGCTTCTATCAACCTCTGTCAGCTTATCTCAGCTTCTATCAGCTAAGCAAAGATCATCGCTAAGATAAAACTCAAGTCAAGGTATATATCAGAAGCTCATAAAAAATCAAATAAAAAATCTGTCATAGGATGGTTTGAATTCACAATATTATAACAAAGTGATGAAAAGAAAAAGAAATGATGAAAAAGAAAAAAACGATGAAAAGAATGGTATGTTTACAAAGGATAACCTTGATTGTTTTTTGCAACACTTGGTTAATCATCCTTGTGTCAAAATTTTAAAACCCAACAAATAACTTTTGGGCTTTCATATCCTCTTCTTGACAACCTTTCGACCCTTTGCCACATTATAAGCCTAATAAAGTCCATATTGATCGAGGAATGATTGCTCTAATTTTCAAAAGCTTGACCTTGCAAGAAGAGGACATGACTAACAACTGGTAAAAAAAAAGGGGGTAAAAGAGAAAAAGAAAAGAAAAAGACGTTTGAAATGCTCCTATCAGAATATAACCATCTAACATCAATCAATAAGTCAACCGAAAGCAAGCCAAATGAGAAAACCCTATACTGGGGCAATCCTTTCCTTCTGCCTTACAAAAACCAAGTCACCTTTCATCTAGGCCTTCCTTCCCCCTTGCAATTTTCTCTATATGATGTTGCACTAGTCAGTCTTCATCAGACCTAGTTATCCATTCTACCATTCAAATATGCAATCCATTTTTCACCTAACCTTACACAATACACCAAAACTGGGGTAGTCTTGCTTCGTATGCATACCTTGCATAGGATTTTCCCTTAAAGAGGGTATGCAAATGATAACATATTTAGGGTTCTGTCATCCCAGTTTCCTTCAAACCTCTTAAATTTTCTATCCCACATATTTCATCCACCTATGGATTCAAGCACATACATTAAAATGTTTTAAAGGGAAAAGTCAATAATGCTCCAATTTTAACAATAACTTCAGGATTTGCAACATTTGTCATTTTCAAGAACAAATTTCAAATGAATTCACTGATGGCAAAGAGAACAATTGACTCCGAATGTCAACATCCAAATAAGAAAAGTGACAAAAAAGAATTAAAAAAAAGAGAGCAAAAAGGGACAAATGAAAAGAGTAGATCTCATGCATTCATGCACCACCCTTAGCATAAACATTCTTTGATATTCTAAATGTCAACAACAAAAAAAACTAAAAAATAAAGTCTCATGCATTCTTGCATGTATTTCATATAGTCTGATGCATTTTTACATGCATTCAAAAAATGCAAAAAATAAAATCTCATTTTCATTCAAAAATGAAAAACAGAATCTCATGCATTCATACATGCGTTTTCATTGAAACGAAAGTGAAGAATAGAGTCTTGCATTCATTCATGAACTCATTCAAATAAAAAGCAAAAACAAGAAATAGAGTTTCATGCATTCATTCATGAACTCATTCAAACAAAAAGACAAAAAAATAATGAAAAATAGAGTCTGATGCATTCATACATGCATTCATTCATGAACTTATTCAAACAAAAAAAAAGAAGAAATAAGAAATAAGAGTATCAGACATTCATTCATGAACCCGTTCAAGCGAAACTGAAAAAAAAAAAAGAGTTTCATGCATTCATCCATACACTCTCATAAAACTTCATGCATCAATATATGCAAATTCAAAATTTTTACGCATTCATAAGTGCATTTTCTCAAATAATTTCATATATCAACATATGTAAACTAAAAAATTTCACGCATTCATACACTCTCAAAAATTTACATATATGCATTCCCAAGAATTTCACGCATACATATATGCATTTTCAAAGTTTTCATGTAGAAGAAACTCATAGTTTCACATTTCTTTTCAAAAAAAGTGGTTCGTGACCCTCGGCATGGCGAAGGTCTCGATCTCACAGGCATTCATATATGCATTCTCATATAGTCTGACACATTTTGTATATGCGTTATAAAAAAATAGATTCCCTTGCATTTATACATGCATTTTCATAGGGTCTGATACATTTATACACTCACTTTGAAACAAAAGAAAATAGAGCAGTCTCATAAAAAAAGGAACAAAAATAGAATCTCATGCATTGATCCACGTATCCTCACAAAAAAAATGATGATGAAATATAAGATCTTATGCATTCGTACATGCATTTTCATTAAAAAAATGAATGGCAAGTAGAGCCTCATGCATTCTCACATGCATCTCCATTAAAAAAAATGAAAAATATTACATACATACATGTATTCATACACGCATCATTTTGGCGTTCACCTGATGTTCGCCTACAAATTTCAAACATTTTTTCTCAAATAACGACCCCCTCCTTGGGATTGGTCAAATCTTTTTCAAATAGTGACCCTCTCCTCGAGATTGGTCAAGCAAATTTCAATGTTTTTTGAACATAAACCTTCTCATCGGAATTGGTCCAAAGTTATTCAAATCTTCTTCAAATGTGGCCCTCTACTTTATAATGGTATCGATCTCACTTTTACTTTTTCAGCATGTGATGGTGCGTGGCTCTTTACTTTGTACTGGTCTCAACCTCACTTTTAATTTTCTGCACGTGATGGTGCATGCCCCTCTACTTTGTAATGGTCTCGACCTCACTTTTATTTTTCTGCATGTGACAGTCGTGACCCTCTACTTTGTAATGGTCTCGACCTCACTTTTACTTTTCAGCACATGACGATTGGTGACCCTCTCGGCTCAGTCCAAGGTCTCAACCTCACTTTTGCTTTTCTCCACGTAATGGTTTGTTACCCCTCTCGGCTCAGTCCAATGTCTCAATCTTGCATTTGCTTTTTAGTAGTGAAGATTCGTGATCCTCTTGATACAAGATCTCGATCTCATTTTTTTTCAGAAGACCCTCTCGGTACAAGGTCTCAAGTGAAGATACGGTGATCCTCTCGATACAAGATCTCGGTCTCATGTTGTTAGGTGTGGCTTGTTGGTTCACGGTCAACCTTATGTTTGGAGCGGTGATCCTCTCGACATGGTCAAGATCTCGAATCTTCAACAATATAAGACCCACTCGGCTTTGCCAAGGTCTTTACAAAGATTCACACTTGTAAAAGTGTTCTTCCAGATTTTGACGATCACATGTTGTTCGTCTGTGTGTAATGGTATGTGATTCACTCGATATTTTCAAGGTCACAACCTCATAATGGTACGAGACCCTCTCGATATTATCAAGATCTCAACCTTTTAAAAGAAATGGTGTGACCATCTCAGCTCAGTCCGAGTTTTCGACCTCAACATTTCGACATGTGATAGTCCGTAACCCTCTCGGCTCATTCCAAGGTTTCGACCTCAACTTTTCTCAACATGTAGTGGTTTGTGTCTCTCTCAGCGTGGCTAAGGTCTCGTTCTCACATTCTTTTCAATATAAAAGTGGTTTGTGACCCTCTCGACATTGTCAAGGTCTCAATCTCACTTTCACCTTTTCATTTTTTCAAATGATGACCTCTCTTTTTGGGAATGATCCAGATGCTTGAAATTTTATTTTCTTTCTCAAACCGAACAAAATTAGTGTTTCTGTCTTTACTTAACTTTCACCTTAATAATATAAAAATCTTAATTTTCAAATTACCTGGTAAAATTTAAATAAATAGAGACAACTGTCAAGGCCCAATTTCGTCCGGCTAATAAATAAACATTTTTGAAAAAAATTTATCTTTTAATTGCTTATTCAAATTTATCTTTTTCTCTTTTTAGTAATATAATTTATTTTAAATTTTATGGTTCATTAGGCTTTAGAAATTTTCATAATAATAATAATAAAAGAATAAATAAAAATTTGGATTTCAAAGAGGCTTGGGTCCTGTTTTCTTACCTACGCACCCCATCCCCGGGCCAGTAACCCATGCTAATACCCATACACTCATTTTCACAAACTTCCAAATTCTATCTATCCAAATCTTCATACTCCAACGTTAGCATTGCTCTACCCAGGCAAAAATAAAGCTGTTTTGTTTCCTAAAAAGCTGTTTCTTTGACCATTTTTTTTGGCATCATCTTCACCCTCAACACATAAGAGCAACACCACCTCCATGCCAAGGGACAGGCAACAATCCCTCTCTAATGCCACCCTCACTATCCCTCAACCTTTACTACCCCTATCACTTTCTCCTAACCTAAATCGTCAACTCTGCATCTCACATTTCCTTTTTCTTTCACAGACGCAACCCTCTGGTCTAATCTCTCACCTTACATTCACCCTCACTAATGTAGCACACTCACACAATGATGCTCTTGATGGCACTCTTTCGATAAAAAAGAAAGAATATCCTCTCATTCTCACTTGAGTTTGTAACAAATACAATCACACAAAGACCATCCTGGGCACTCTTCACTGGCCTCGCCCATACAACACACACCGCCTACTTTCGTTCCAACTTCTTTACCCCACTCCCATATATAGTTAGCTGTCATCTCATCCTTCAAAAGAAAAGAGAAAGGGATAGTGAACACCGGTTGCAAAGGAGCCAAAAGCAAATATTGAAAAGGAGTACTTTTAATTGCTTACCTTGTTTCTCTTTTGTTCTTTTTATATTTCATTCTCACTGTATATACTGTTAAACATACATATCATGCATAAAAACGTAATACTTCCTTACATTGTGCTCTTCACCTTTAAAGTACCCTCCCAATATCATATGTGTCTCACCTTAAGCCAAACAACCAAGTAAGACAACAAAGATAACCAAATGAGACAGTGCTTAGAAATGATAAGATTACAAAAGTTGCTCTAAAGAAACTCCAGCCACTGCTACTGCCACCAAGATCAACATCCCCACTACTAAAAACCCACTTTCACTACTCATTCACTTGCACACATGATAACGGAAGTAGAATAGAACGTGGTTAAAACATTGGTGGTGAAAAGCGAAAACAAAGAGAACTGGGATGCAGCCACCGCGACATCAAGCCCGACAATGTTCTCTTCGACTCGGCGAATAATATGAAGTTGACGGACTTTGGATCGGCGGAGTGGTTCGGCGACGAAAGCAGCATGAGCGGCGTGGTTGGGACGTCGTACTACATGGCGTCGGAGGTTGTAATGGGAAGAGAATATGATGAGAAAGTTGATTTGTGGAGCTGTGGTGTTATTTTGTACATAATATTGGGAGGGATTCCTCCTTTTTATGGAGACTCTGCTGTTGAGATCTTTGAGTCTGTTGTTAGGGCTAACCTTCGTTTCCCTTCTAGAATCTTCCGGACTGTCTCCCCCACTGCCAAGGATCTCCTCAGAAGAATTATCTGTCGAGATCCTTCTAGAAGGATCTCTGCAGAACAAGCCTTGAGTAAGTTTACCACTTTCTTCTCTTTTCAGTTTCATCTTCGTAATTTTGGGGATTTTGTGTTGATGGGTTCTTTTCTTGTTTGTAGGACACCCTTGGATGTTGAGTGCTGGTGACATAGCTCACATGACTTGACTTCATTGTGATTTGAATGCAATATATATATATATATATATATATATATATATATATATATAGAGAGAGAGAGAGAGAGAGAGAGAGAGAGGGAGAGCGAGAGAAAGAGACACAACCTAAGCTGCCTCGCATGGTGGATGTAACTGATTTTTCCCCTTGTCTTTGCTCTCTTATACTACGATAATAAGGTGGTCTACTCGTGGTGGCAGAGGAAGGAACAAAACAGAGGAAGCTTCTGTAAATTTTGGTGGTTGCAAGTAGACCTTTTCCCTTTTTGTTTTTCATCGTGGAATCTCAGACTCTTTATGTATGTATATGACCAGAGGATCTTGTTTTGTTCCACTCTCGCTGATTTTCTCTGTGTAGAAAGTGAGAAAGTGGGTTATCTCCCACACTTCCCCACTACCAAGTGGAGTTCTTGTAAATATAATACTACCAAAACTGCACCTCCATAAGCCACTCCACCCCCTACCAAAACACCTCCAAAACGCAACCCAAAATACTTCCAAAACTGCTACCTCGTTAATAGCCATTTTTTTTTCCAAAAATGTTACTTTGACATTGCATTTTCTCTTACCTCTGTTTAACACTCCGACGTGGCATGTGCTGTCCCGCGTGGCAATGAAAGAGAAAATGCAGTTGTTTTTGACTTACGTGGTTTACCTCTATCTTTTTGCAAGGGTGATTTTTTTCATTTGCCTTCTGAAAATGCAGGGCAATTTGAGAGGGAAAGCATAACACAAACATGTGTCTCAGGGGTGGAATGTCTAAGTGGTTAGCTCAGTTCACCTAAGTTGTTCGTTGTGTGTAGTTTTGGAACACACATGTGTCTCAAGAGTGGAAGGTCTAAGTGGTTAGCTCAGTTCAAATAAGTGGTTCGCCGTGTGTAGTTTTGGAACACACACACGTGTCTGAGGGGTGAAAACACTAAGTGGTTAGCTCAGTTCAAATAAGTGGTTCGCTGTGTGTAATTTTGGAACACACACATGTGTCTCAGGGTTGGAATGTCTAAGTGGTTAGCTCAGTTCAAATAAGTGGTTCGCTGTGTGTAATTTTGGAACACACACATGTGTCTCAGGGATGGTAGGTCTAAGTGGTTAGCTCAGTTCACCTAAGTGGTTCGTTGTGTGTAGTTTTGGAACACACACATGTGTCTCAAGAGTGGAAGGTCTAAGTGGTTAGTTCAGTTCAAATGAGTGGTTCGCTGTGTGTAGTTTTGGAACACACACACGTGTCTGAGGGGTGAAAACACTAAGTGGTTAGCTCAGTTCAAATAAGTGGTTTACTGTGTGTAATTTTGGAACACACACATGTGTCTCAGGGGTGGAATGTCTAAGTGGTTAGCTCAGTTCAAATAAGTGGTTCGCTGTGTGTAATTTTGGAACACACACATGTCTCAGGTGGAATGTCTAAGTGGTTAGCTCAGTTCAAATAAGTGGTTCGTTGTGTGTAATTTTGGAACACACACACGTGTCTGAGGGGTGAAAACACTAAGTGGTTAGCTTAGTTCAAATAAGTGGTTCGCTGTGTGTAGTTTTGGAACACACACGTGTTTCAGGGGTGAAAACACTAGGTGGTTAGCTCAGTTCAAATAAGTGGTTCGTTGTGTGTAGTTTTGGAACACACACACGTGTCTGAGGGGTGAAAACACTAAGTGGTTAGCTTAGTTCAAATAAGTGGTTCGCTGTGTGTAGTTTTGGAACACACACGTGTCTCAGGGGTGAAAACCCTAGGTGGTTAGCTCAGTTCAAATAAGTGGTTCGTTGTTTGTAATTTTGGAACACACACATGTGTCTCAGGGGTGGAATGCCAAAAACAACTGTGTTTTCTCTTTTATTGTCACGCAGGACAACACATGCCACGTCGGAGTGTCAAACGAAAGTGAGAGAAAATGTAGTGTCAAAGTATCATTTTCCTTTTTTTCACTGTCGTTTCAACCCTAGCAGCGACGCAACTATACCCCTTTTGCCACCTAACCCTAATTTGTTTGAGTGTTAGAATGTTTGATTTGGGCTTAGGCCCATTTGTTGTCTTCAATGGCAGCGTGGGAGAGAAAAGTGATTAGGTAGCAGCGATTTTTTCTTGTTAGTTTAGTCTATTAACAAAAGTAGGATTTGGGCCAATAAATCTAAGAGGTGCTGGAATAAAATGGCTATTTGGCCTTGGATTGGAAAGAAAAAATATGGAAAGTGCAGGAGTCGTGGCTTTTGGGGTATAAGAATATAATATAAAAGAAAAGGAATGGTTTGAAAGCAAAAATGAGGGAGCCAAATAAAAAGTGCAGGAAGTATAATAATAAAAAAGACACTTGATTAAAAAGAGGTAATGCTTTTTTTATGGAAAGTGGGCCCCGCAACAGTGATTGGTCACTTTATTCAACTTTTGGTAATTCATTTATTTCACCTTTAGTTTCATATTTTCCACTACAATGTCATTGTCAATGTTTTAGGTCTATGTTCTTAATTTCATGTTAATAACTATTCACACATGTATTTCTTCCACTTTGGATTTTTATCACAAAAGTTTCTTTAGATTTAAAAACCTTCAAAATGATTTTTATACAATAAAATAATAAAAGCTTTGGAAGTAACTTTAATTTTTGATTATTTTCACATTTTAAATAATATTTTGATTAAGTCTCTAAATGGTTATACACGCCATGTAAGGTTTTATTGAAAATAAATTTTTTGATTAAATTCCTAAGTAACCGTTCGCGTTATGCGGGATTTAATTCCAAAAATTTTAATTTCAAAAATTTTAATTTCAATTGGAATATCAAAGGGCATACGCGTCAAGCTATATCCAAAATGAAGTTCAATCTTCGAAAACATAATTTTTTTAAAATTAAAAAATATAAAAATTTCATAAATTAAAAAATATCAAACACCAAAACAAGCAATTTTCAAAGAACTACGTAGCCCTGATTTTCCATCCCTGATGGAAATATGTAGGAGCAAGGTCAAACCCTTGTCGAGTCCCCCAAAATAAAAAAATATATATTTTCTTCCTTATTTGCATTTTGTCTTCTTCTGGAAAAAATAAACATTTCAAAAATCACACTCGTTTTACTTATTTAATTAAAGGTACCATCTTAAGACGGTGTGGGGGTGCTAATACCTTCCCCACATGTAACTGACTCCCGGACCTGAAATATGGCTTTTTAGACTTACCTTATCCTTTTTTAGGTTTTTCCATAGTTTTCCAAAATAAACTATGGTGACGACTCCTTTTTATAATTTTCATAAAATATTTATATGTCCTTTTAAATCGTAGTCCCCGGGATTGTGACACATTTCATACACAATATTGATATTAATTATTATAAAAAAGGACAAATGTTAAGTCACAAACGAGAGTATATGATAAGATGTGATTCTTAATATGAAAGTCATACCTAAAACACCTATATTTTGATAATAACAAATAATAAAATATCTTATTGTCTTTAACAATTTACTTAATGTGGAATAAGTATCACACCGAATCTAACACATCATAACATGTTAAGTTATAAAGCTTACAAGAAGTCTTTAGAGACTAGATAAAGCATTAGATGCATGTTAAAGTCAATACAAAGTCTCATAGCAAGATGCATACGAAGGAGTAAATGAATTCCTTTGAAATTTTAGAAGAAGACATAACATGAGTGCCTTAGATGAAAAATACTATCAACACCAAATTTCGTTCAGGTAAAAAAAATGATAAATAAAAATAATAATAATAAAAAATAAAAAAAAAATATTTTTAATATGATTTTGACTTTTATCTTTTTCATCATTCTAGTAAAAATATTTTATTTTCTTCTTTAAAAAAATAATAATAAAAAATTAGTTTAAGTATAAATGTTATTGTTTTTCTTTATTTTTCAAAAGAGAAGGAAATAATAAAAAAAACAATAACACGTTTTAAAATAATAATAATGATAATAATAATAATATGTTTTCATTTTTCAGATAAATATTTGGAAAAAAAAGATAAAAGGAAAAAAAGAGAACTTGGTTTACTTAATTCTAAGAAAATTGGGTCCACTTTTAGTAGCCTGCAGCAAAAATAAAATTTGATTGAAGGCTTAGTTCCTTAAGGTTTTAAATAAAAAATTCTTTAGTTGTTGTCTAAGCCTTCTTTTCTTTGAGTCGGTTTTGTTACGCACTTCTAGTTTTGCTGAATACCTATTGTTTTCACTACTTGCATGCTATGTTGGGTCAAACCCATATACTCTCTTCCTATGAGCACTCATCTCTCACCAGATGTTTGGACTTGGGTCTCATATTACCTATTCTATTTTTAGAAATCATGTGCAGATTATTTGATTTAATGACCTTGGTAAAAAAATTAATTAAAATTGATGAAAATTCGTTTCATTAAAATTTGAATTAAATTCTAATTATGGGATTAATTTTAAATTTGAATAAAATTTTGATTATGAAATTAATTTGAAATTTGAATTAAATAGGGAGCTGGCGATTTTTAATGCCTATTTTGGAAAATTTGTACGGTACCTAATTATAGTGCTTAATTACAAATAATTTTGATTATTAAAATTAATTTTTATTTTTTAATAAAGAGCATTAATTAAAATTTGTTAACAGAAGAAAAATAATAGTTTTAAAAAAGGAAAGGAAACAATTTATATCATTAGGAGGGAGTTGCAGATTAACAATTACACTATAAATTTTATTTTTCAAGCATACGTGCTCACAGACACGGCTTTTACACAACTTTACAGTTTTGTTCACACACAAAAAAAAATATACAGATAAAGAACAATTCCGAGTTTAAAGAAAGATTAAAAAGAAGGGATCTTTAGGGTGAGCAAATGTTGAGATTTATTCATCTTCACTTTTCATCTCTTCTTCCATTACACTGTTCCACTCACAATAACCACTCAAAAGTGAGAACCGCATCTTTCTCACTAGTATCATTTTATCTCTTCTTCTATTTTGTTTTGTTTTATTTTAGCAAGGTATTATTCACTACCCATTACTATATTGCATGTTTACACACCACACTGCCTATTCCCATATTTTAATAAAATTTACTTTCGCATCTCTCTTTCATAAAAAAAAATTAGTTAAACATAATTATAAATATGTCTTTGGTGTTTGCTTGTTTGTTTTTTTTTTTTTTCATTCACGGTTGAAATAAAGCTGTAAAACAAAGAAATTAAATTGTTAAATTTTGCTTTGCTCTTATTATATTGTGATTATTTGGAAACGATTACTGCTTTAAGCACATCCTCATTCCAAGCTGTATCTAATTCCTGAAAGTCACTGCCTCAGGCACAATTCTTCATCCCTACGCGTCTTTCTATATCTAAATTTATTTTAAAAAATAGATAATAATTAAGTACTTTTTTTTTTCATTTTTTAACTTTTACTTTTATTATACTAAATTTTTATCAAATTTATCTAAACTTGTTCTAATTTTATCCTCGAAAAATATAAAACATTTCAAAAAATAATAAAAAATATAATATTTTCAAAATTAACAATATCAACACCACATCAAACAATTGACAAACCAGAACTACGTGAATTTTGATTTTTCTTTATGGAAATACGTACGACCAAGATTAATCCTCGTCGGGCATAAAAACAAAAAAGATATTTTCTTTGTCTTTATTTGTTGTTCTTTACTTTTATTTGCTTTCGATTTATTTGCCTTTAATTGCATTTTTATAATTTATTTATTTATTTATTTTATTTACCTTTTATATATATTTTTTATTTTCCTTTGATTACATGTTTCTTGTTTCTTTTTTATTTATTTACATTTTTTTATTTGTCTTTAATTGCATTTATTTTTTTGGAAAAAATAACATTTTGTAAAACCACACTCATTTCACTTATTTAATTAAAGGTACCATCTTAGGATAGGCGTTGTATGGTACTAATACGTTCCCCACACGTAATCGACTCCCGAATCTTATATTTGGTTTGTAGACTATTTTCTTATTTGTAGTTTTTCCATAGTTTTTCATAATAAACTATGGTGGCGACTCCATATCTTTAATTTAATAATATTTTTCATTAATAATAATATTTTTATCTGCTCTTCCTCCTCCCCATCGCGATCCCGATGGCGACAGATGGCGCCTCCAATGGGAACATTTTGAGAGTCAGGCCAATTTAATTAAATGAGAAACATTGTGTGGTTTTCTAATGTTTGTGTATCCCTTTTCTTTTTATTATTTATTTATCTTTGAAAAATAATGTTTGACTTTTTTGGATTGTTTATATATTGTATATAATATTTGTTTTTTCTTATTTCTAGGATTGTTTATTTTATATATAATGTTTATTCTTTTTTATATATATTATTATTATTGTTTATTTTTGTATATGTTTGCATTCTTTATTGTTATTTTGAAATATTGAACCCTAAGGTAGACTATATGCTATATATATCTGCTTGGGAATTTTCTGGTTGTTTTGCAGGTGGGGGTTGGGTATGCATCTTTCCCCTTCACACACACTTTTGCATATCATGAGTGGAGCCCTATACCCAGGTCTGTGAAGCTTAGAAAGAGAGAAGTTGTGTAACAAAGGCCCCGAAAGGAAGCACTTCCTTTTCTGATCGTTGTGAAAACTCCAGCTAGAGTTTGTTCACTTTATTCTCATATCCATAAATATGTCATTACCAAGTGATATGGATGTGGGTTGAACTGAGTCATAGCTCTAGTAGCCTTCAATAGGAAATTAGGGCAAGCCACGTGAGCACATTTACGGGCTTAGAACTTATACCTCAATAGGTCCAACCTTAATTAGGGCACTAAGGGAGAATTTTTGCGGTTCAATGGTCCACTTGTTATTGTTGAATTATTGTTGTACAAAAAGAATAACAAAAAAACACTAAACGTTTTTCCTCACGGGCATCACATATTTTCTCATCCTAAAAACAATATTTGATAAAATAAAAAAAAAACCACTAAAAATTTTTCCTCACATGTATTACATACTTTCTTCTCCTGAAAAAAATATTTGATAAAATAAAAAAAAAAAAACACCAAACATTTTTTCTCACATGCATTACATATTTTCTTTATTCTAAAAAATGGTATTTGCGAAATAAAAATAAAAAACACTAATCTCATTTTTTCTCACATGCATTACACATTTTCCTTTTTCTACAAAAAATATTTTTGGGAAATTAAGAAACATTATTTTCACATTTTCCATAAGATAATTTTAATCTCACATTTTTCATATCCGATTTCTTTCTCAAAAGAATAAATTTATTTTTTTGTACTTGCTATTCAATTATTTAGATTTTTGATTTTTGTACTTCCTTTTACACCTTTTCTAATTTTTCACAAATTTAAAATAAAAAAACTTTGTAGTTTGATTAATTTACACTTTTTTCTAATTTATTTGCAAAATAAAAAATAATAAAAAACAATTTTTATAAGTTGTTGTGTGATTAATTTGCATTTTTAGTTTTCCATCTTTTTCTACTTTATTCGCAAAAAAAAAAAAACCAACTTTTGTAGTTGTTAATTTGCATTTTTCT
>Ga0099824_1008057_pt1 | contig 13624 bp, 13 predicted proteins | sample SiratrowhiteBW_FD_76837 | JGI IMG/M metagenome (GOLD analysis project Ga0099824, IMG submission 76837) | Root nodule microbial communities of legume samples collected from California, USA - Siratro white BW | ecosystem: Host-associated > Plants > Roots > Nodule | place: USA: California... | reverse complement strand
ATATATATATATATATATATATAATATTTATTTAAAATTTATTAAATAAAAACAATAACTTGTTAATAATACTTACATATTTGGATAAATTTAATTAAAAAAATAATTTTTACAATATTTTTATTAAAAAAACAAATAGATATATTTAAATCAATAATAAATAAACTTTTAAACACTTTCTTATCTAAATATTAATGTGATATAAACATTTTTTAAAATATATATTAAGTTAAAATTTATGCATGTATATATATAACTTTTTGCAAAATAAATTGGTTATATTTATTTTTTTCATCAAGAAAGATTAAAAATATAATTTTACTAATAAAGAAAAATTAATAAAAAATATTTGTTGTAACTATTTATTAGATTTAGAGTTTTGGGATGTTATAGAAGTATGTTAGTGTAGAAAAAAGAGTTGTAGGAAACCAGAATCTACAAGTTTCCTCCCATATATTTCGAAGAAGCTAACCAACAATTTGGAAACCTTGGTTCCAGTAGATGCGGTGCATTATTCTTAAAATATCTTGGTATATCTCTTTCCATTGGCTATATAACAAAGTAATTTCATATTCAGATATAGGAGAAATTAAGCCAATCATATACTTGTGTTTACCAAACTGCTCTATGCATAATCTGACAAGCTAAACTAATCTAGAACACAATACCATAAAAGAGCATTAACTCGGATCAAAAGACAGGCCTCAAATTGTAAAAAGTATGTAACATCTTATTATTAAAAGTTGTCTTCATCTGTTATTAAATTTAAATAACTTAAAAGAATATTTTGAATATCTAATTTTTTTATTTTATCATATTTCATAATTTTCTTACATCTTTTACATTCTCATGAATTTTATTTAAAAAGTTTAAACTTTAATATAAATTTCCTAAAAACAACGACTTTAAATAAAATTCATATAAAAGACATCTATACATAATGTTACAAAGTTAAAAAAAGAAAAATACTTGATAATTTATTGGGCCTACGACATAGCTACGTGGATTTCAAAAGAAAATATATGAAAAATACTCATATGAAAGGCCGGTTGGATAATGAAATTTCGACCTCAAGATTTTTAAACTCTCTTCGATGCTAAGCATAACAAATGTAGTAAAAATGAAATTGACAAAGTTTGGTTGTAAAATCAATCCATTTTAATAAGTTTCTAAGAGAATAATGAGTTTTGGCGAAAAAAATATGAATGAAAAATAATTAGAAGAAGTATTTTCTTTTTATTTTTTTCCTATTTTTAAACTGTTATTTTTATTTCTAATAATTGGTGTTTCTAATAATGGTTTTAGCCAATCAATAAAATAAAAAATAACAATGCATTTATTTAACAAATTCCCAATCATTAAAACTGAAAAAGAGATTATGTGGTTTCTGAATTCAATTTGTGAAATGAATAACCATGTATGAGGGGTGCCTGTACTTACAAAATTGTCTTATACACTATATAAGATAAATAAAATGTCTAAGATATCCTTAAATTTTAAAATAATAAAGTAAGGTTTTTAGTTTCCTTGTTTTCTCTATAGTTTCTCTTTACCTTTTTCTATCTATGTGTTTTTTGTTTAGGCTTTTATCAAATTATAAACTATGAAGAAACTAATACTAAGTTGAAAGAAAAAAAAATTATGTACACTATAAACAATATTGTGAATAAATAACGGTGAAAATTTATAAAATACTTAAGATCCACTATATATCAATGCTACAAAGAAAGAATAAATAGAAAAAAAATTAAAAAAAATAAACATTTATGAAAGTCCAGGATACTTTTAGGATTTTAGAAAATTATAAATGCAGGTCACAATTTGTAGATTGCAGGAAGTAACTGTCCAGAATAAGATTGAGGAAGTATTGGACCCATGACCCAATAGAAAAGAGGGGGTGCAAATTAGATTGTGAGGGAGGTGAGGAAGTAAAATTATCTTGGCACAAATGAGGGGTGGTGAGAATGATGAAAAGAAGGGTGTGTGATGAGCAAAATTCATTTTTATCCATTACTGTTTTTCAGTCTACTTTTTTTTCTTTTATTTTATTTACTATTATTCATAAAAATAATGAGATGAAACTTTATTTTTTTAATTTCCAAGAATGAAATGATAAGCAAATAAAAACTATTTATTTATTCATTTATTTTTTTTAAAATGAGAAAGGATAAAAAGCTAAACTATATTTTTTTGTATATTTTAAAAAAATGAGAAAGAAAAAAAATTATGTTTTTTTGCATTTTTCTTGAAAATAATGGAAACCAAAATTTTAAACTAAATGACTAATTTTTTATTTTTTTTTGAGAATTGATGAGAAATATATATTTTTTTCATTCAAACAAAATTGCGTATTGACAATGACAAACAATCTTTAATGACAAACAATCTTTAAACTTATTTATTATTGACAAGTACGACAACACCTTAGTGGAAGGATCCTCTGCTCACCACTACTTCCTTCAAATATTTTTCTAAATCGTGATAGTCAACATGTTGGATACACTTTCATTGCAGCAAACTCGTCTTTGTACAATAACAATCATAGAACATGCATGTATCTTTCTCCAATAAAAATCAATCGGATATAATATAATATTTTTTTTTGTAGTATAGTTACAATTAGAAAACATGAATGTTATATCCTGGAAGCAGCTCATTTACCAACTCTTACAATTGGGTGAAACTTCTATCAGTTTATTAATTTCTTGCTTTTAAAATGAATAATTTTAAAGTTGTTGATAGTATTGTAAAATTAGAGCATCATTGATACAATTGATGCTTTAAATGAGACTTTAAAAAATCATACACATGATCTTTTCCAAAATCTTCTTCACAACATCACATATCATGTCTTCTAAATGATCATTCATCTCTTCTTCAAAATGATTTTTTTTCCTAATTGTCTAATATTTCTCCGTACCTTTTCATCAAGTATTTCCTCTAAATCTTGATATAGTTGAATCTTGATATAGTTGACTCAAATAACAAATGCAAGGCTAATAATAATATGTCTGATAGTACTTGATTTGTTCACATTTTCTTAAACTAATTGCATTTTTTAAATATTTCTTTTGCTCTTCTTTTTGTATTTTTAATAGAGATTTATATTTTTAGTAAGAAATAAATATTTTAGTGTGAATGATGTATAAAGCATTTTTAGATAGACATTGTTGTTGACTATGTAATGCATTATTTTTGTGAGAAAGACATTGAAAACATAAAAGTTTGGACGTAAAAGAGACTAGACTCAACATTTTTGGGACAGAAAGTATAAGTCAACAATTTGGTAAAAAGTTAAGTGAGAGGGATATTTTTGTGTTTTCACGTGAGGCACTGAACGGACCCATGCTTTGTCTTCCTTAACTTTCTTAGTACTCATGTGATTGGCTATATAAGTTACACAAAGTTTACTTACAATTTCAGTTGTATTTTTAGTGTTCTATTTTCTGTTGATTCGTTAGTTTTCCAATTGAATGAAGTTCTGTTGTTCCAGTTACTTCTCTCTTCATTGTTCTCTCTATGTTCTTTTCTGTTTTCTATTCACTTTTCTCTTCTCTCATAATCTTAAATCGTGATTCATGTTTATCTTGTTTTTGTTTGGTTTCTGCAACTCAATTTTACATTTATAAAGAATTTTATATGGGTTGTTCAATTTCATTTAAATTTCGATTTTAAGATTTTGAAAACTTTGAACGCGTAACTAATTAGTTATGGATTCTTCACAATAATAGAAGTCAATGTTTTCTTTCCATGAGAGAAATTGACCCAGATTATAGGGAATGAATCCTTATTTTATGGGTTTTGATTTTTAGTCTCTGTTTTACGCAATTTACATTATGTCATTTAGAGTTTAATTGTTTATCCAATGTTTTGATTACTGAATTGATTTTATTTTTCTGTTTAAGTTCTTCGCTTTCATAATTCTGCATTTTAAATCATTTACTCTTTCTGTCTACAATTTTCCAATATATGCACTGTATATTCATTCACTTTTGTAGTTTTATCCTATATTTCATTGAATTCTAGTTGTTAAACATCTTTTTTAGTCATTAGAAGGTTCTTTATCCTTACACAATTATTAGAGGGTCTAGTGGTCTGTAAGAGGATCTAATGTTTGGGTATTTTTAGTTCATAAATCCATTTTATTTCAATTTTAATCATCTAATTCAAGTATAATATTCATTCGCATTTTAGTTTTTTCTTTTCAAATCGTTTCACGAATTTTCATTTTTGCTTACCCTTTTTTCTATTCATCAGTGTAATCCCATTCATATACTTCCTTTTTAATTCAAGTTGCCCCATAATTTTCATTTAATTATGCCCATTGAGTTTATCTTTTTTCAATTTGCGAATTTGGTTTTTCTTTTACTTTGGGTTTATTCTAGGGATGTTCTTTTATTAATTTGATGTTCATATTTTACAATTTTATTAATTTGATGTTTTAATTGATTATCGTCATTAGATGGTCTATCAATTTTGTTAATAAAACTTTTTCTAAACTTCTACTCTAATTTCTAAATAGAATTGTATTCGTTGTCGGGAATACAAGCCATTAATTCTTGTTGATTGATATTTTTTTTTCCTTTTTGTTTTCCATTTTCTTTATTCTTTAGATGATGCAGGAAACTCACAAAGACTAACTCCACTGACTGATATAATTTTGTTTAAAAATTAAATTAGAAGTTTCAAAAAAGTTTTATCAACAAAACTCATGACAATAACCAATTAAACCGTCTAATGATAATAGTAAATTTCAAAACTTACTCTGATTGAAGTTATAAAAGTTAGGTTTAAGGTAGAAATTGTTATATTATTTTAGTTTTGAAGGGAGTATACAACATGCATATGTAATTGAAAGATATGCAGCATCAAATTAAATAATAACTTAAAGTGTAATTATGCAAAATTAAATTTTAAATACCTAGTGACTAATGAGATAAATTTGATTTCGTTGTAGATGAAACATGAAAAAAAAAATTAATAAAATGTTAATAGTTACCTTTCTTTTATAAAAAAAAGTTGGAGTGTCTTCCGACTATCTATTAGTTTATCTTATGCTTCATTTCATTCTTCCATTGTACTTTAATTTATTTTTTAGTTATTTCATAATCCTAGTACATTTTGTATTTTAATAAAAACATTATTAAGGATAAAAAAGAAAAATAATTTATGTATAAAGAAACTTGATGGGACAATTAGTAAGTTAACCTGTATAAATTTTATTCTTAAGTATGAATTTTTGCATAAAATTGGTACTTGTTCAAGATAACAGAATTAAATGCATAATAAAATCGGATTTTTCAATAACAAAATCGAATTTAGTACGTCATTTGTTCTTTTAAGCAAATTGCTAGGAGAATCCGAGAGAGGAAAACTGGGAAGATCTCACAAGAATGAGACAAGAGCCAACATATAAGGGAATGACACCACCTTTAACCCAAAACCTTAAGGCATTAGGTTTGCGGGTCTTCTTTCTTATATGTTGCTCAACTTTCTCATTCCTATCTAATGTGGGACTTATACACTCTCCCTCGAGTAGAAGCATTCTCAAACCCGAGTACATTACTCATGACCCCTCACTTGTACCGCCGTTTACACACTTAAACGGGACACGCTTCTCCGAAACCTCCGTCAGGAAGACTTTCGATACAGGGTCAAACTGTACTTGCCCAAGCCGCAAACCAACGGCTCTGATACCACTTGTTGGGAGAATCCGAGGGGGAAAACCGGAGAGATTTCTAACAATGAGAATTGAGCCAAACCCATATAAGAGAATGACGCCACCTTAACCCAAAACCTTAAGGCATTAGGTTTGCGGATCTTCTTTCTTATATGTTGCTCAAATTTCTTATTCCTACCCAATGTGGGACTTCGACTCACACTTGAATATCTAACAATCTCCCCCTCAAGTGTGAGTCCCTCCTTCACCACATTGATATACTCCCCCTCGACCGGAAGCATTCTCAAACCCGAGTATTTCGATACAGGGTCAACCAAGCTGTGCAAACCAACGGCTCTGATACCACTTATTGGGAGAATCCGAGGGGGGAAAACCTGGGAGATCTCACAAGAATGAGACAAGAGCCAACATATAATGGAATGACACCACCTTCAACCCAAAACCTTAAGGCATTAGGTTTGCGGGTCTTCTTTCTTATATATTGTTCAACTTTCTCATTTCTACCCAATGTGGGACTTAGACTCACACTTGAATACCTAACAATCTTCCCCTCAAGTGAGAGTCCCTTCCACATTGGTACACTCACCCTCGAGCGGAAGCAATCTCAAACCGTGTTCATTACTCATGACCCCTCACTTGTACCGCCGTTTACACACTTAAACGGGACACGCTTCTCCGAAACCTCCGTCAGGAAGACTTTCGATACAGGGATCAAACTGCACTCGTATGAGCCGATCACTGCCAAACCTTTGGCTCTGATACCACTTGTTGGTAGAATCCGAGGGGGACCAAACCGGGGAGATCTTACAAGAATGAGAATTGAGCCAAACCATATAAGGGAATGACACCACCTTCAACCCAAAACCTTAAGACATTAGGTTTTCAGATCTTCTTTCTATATGTTGCTCAACTTTCTCATTCCTATCCAATGTGAGACTTAGACTCACACTTGAATACCTAACAATCTCCCCCTCAAGTGAGAGTCCTTCCTCCACATTGATACACTTCCCCTCGAGCGGAAGCATTCTCTAACCCGAGTTACATTACTCATGACCCCTCACTTGTATCGCCGTTCACACACTTATACGGGACACGCTTGCCTGAAATCACCATCAGGAAGACTTTCGATACAGGGTCAAACTGTACTCGCCCAGGCCGTAAACCAACGGCTCTGATACCACTTGTTGGGAGAATCCGAGGGGGAAACACCGGAGAGATCAACAAGAATGAGAAATGAGCCAACCCATATAAGGGAATGACACCACCTTCAACCCAAAACCTTAAGGCATTAGGTCTATGGGTCTTCTTTCTTATATGTTGCTCAACTTTCTCATTCCTACCCAATGTGGGACTTAGACTCATACTTGAATACCTAACACAAATGAAGATCTTAGTATGGAAATACCCATTAAGACTTTTTATTCATAAACATATGATCCAACAAGAAAGTTAAATACTGTTGCTTTAGCAATCACTCTCAAACACAAATCATAAAACCAAAAAAAATAAATGAAAAACTACATCACATTACAATAACTTGTAAACACAAAATGAAATAAAGTTGGGTAATCATTGTTTAGAAATTGGAACTGGGTATTGGTTGGAGATGCAGAGGTTCTTTCCTACAGATAGTGAGGCCATATTTCTCAGTCATGTCAAGCTCTGAATCAGACTCACCACTTTTAGATACCTTCCAATCAAAGTGACATAAAAGATTAGCAAGCACATATTCCACTGTAGCTACCCCAAATGCCATACCAGGGCATTTTCTCTTCCTAGAGCTGAATGGGATAAACTGAAATTCTTCACCATTGAAATTAACCTCACTCTCTTCAAATCTCTCTGGCAAAAATTCTTCAGGCATTTCCCAAAATTCAGGGTCCCTTTGAATTGCCCATGCGGTGACAAACACCATTGTTTTCTCAGGAATATCGTACCCTCCAAGTTTGACATTGGATGTTATTTCTCTAGGGATCAAAAGTGGAGCAGGTGGGTGTAACCTGAGAGTCTCTTTGATTACACATTTTAAATACTCTATTTGGTCGATATCATTGTCTTCTATCTTTGATTTATCCCTCACAAATCTTCTTACCTCCTCCTGCACTTTCTTCATTGTGCCTACATTTCTTACAAACTCTGACACTGCCCATTCTAATGTTGTTAAAGTTGGGCCACTTCCTCCCAAAACCATGTCCTGAAATTTTGGAAACAATAAATAGCCCATTTGTATGGCAAGATTAAGGCCATGTGATACAAATAATAATATAATGGGGCCCAAAAATAAAAATTCTCAGACAAGAAGTGAAGAGGAGCACTATAATGGGCCAACGACCCAATGTGGCTAGAGAATTATACATGCTGAAGGGCAGGAGAAGAGACAGTGTGTGGAATGTGAGTAATTTTCCTCTCCTCTGTTATTGAGTTATTCATTCTCTCATCTGCTATTCTAATTTCTTCTAACATTATTGCTTATTGTTGATTCTCATTTCTAGGTGATATCAGAGAGTCAGAATTAGGAGCAAATATTGGTTGTTATAATACTTTTCGTTATTCCTTAGTTACTGTTATAGAATCAAGGTTATTTCAAAGAACATATATTAACAATATTGCACACATACTGTTTGTTGGTATTTTCTTTTGATTTTAGATACAGATCGTATCATTGGTGCTTTCAATTCGAGTTACTTATGGCTAATAACAGAAGAATGAAAGAGATACAAGGAGAACTGAAACGTATTTTGAAGACTCTGGGTTTACATAATGATCGATTTATGCAAATTGATCAACGATTTGTGAAGATTGATCAGCATTTGCAGGAGTTACATCAGCTATTCCTCCTGAAATCTAAGAACGACTCACCAGGACAGCCTTCCACTTCAATTGTTTCCCATCCTCGCTCTACGAAGTTGGATTTTTCACGGTTCACTGGTGATGATGCAATGACTTGGTTGTACAAGGCTGAAAAGTTTTTCACATTATACAACACTTCTGATGAGAAGAAAGTGGCCATTGCTTCTATTCATTTTGAAGAAAAAGTCTTACCATGGTTTCAACTACTAGAAAAAGCACACCAAGTACCTGATTGGCTATCATTGTCCACTGCCATTCAAATCCAGTTTGGCCCATCTCAATTTGATAATCCTCGATCAGATCTGTTCAAGCTAAAGCAATCCTCCACAGTGGCAGACTATTATGCTTCCTTCACTGAGTTAGCTAATCAATCATATGGGTTAGATGATTCTGTATTCCTTGATTGTTTTATTGATGGATTAATACCTGAATTGAAGCATGAAGTCATATCCCGAGCCCCTCACTCATTACTCCAGGTTGTGTCATTTGCTAAACTCTTTCCTCATTACTTACACAAAATACTTCTAAACTTTTATTAACAGCAAACACAAACCCACCTATAAACACAAACCCACCACCATTACTTCCCACACCACCAAAACCCAACAACTTGAAGCGTTTAACCCCAGCTGACATCCAATTTCATCGAGAAAAGGGGATTTGTTATACTTGTGATGAGAAGTATTCCCCTACTCATCAGTGTGCTAATGAACATTATTTCTTACTCCAATGTAAGGATGAAATACCTCCGGAGCCAGACCCAAATGTACAGAGCCAATAAATTGTCCAAAATCAGTTTGAGGAATTTGATCAGACACCTCATTTATCATACAATGCCATGAAAAGTAACATGATGAGAGGCACGATTAGATTCACAGGATTTATACACAGCCATAAGATTCAAATCCTTATTGATGGAGGGAGTTCTGATAATTTCATCCAACCTAGAGTGGCTAAATTTCTACACCTACCTATCTATCAGGCCTCACGATTAAAAGTGTTGGTGGGCAATGGAGAGCAATTGGAATGTGAAGGTGAAGTCCAGAATATCCCAGTCCAAATCCAGGGGCATTCTTTGTATATTTCGGCCTGTTCTACCTATAGTTGCAGCTGAATTGGTTCTTGGAAGTTAATGGTTGGCAACTTTGGATACTCATTTAGTGAATTATAAAGAACGCTTCCTCACTTTTTACATCAATGGGGAACTTATCACTTTACATGGAGAAACTTCAAATCTGTGTAACGTAGCTCAGTTCCATCAACTCACCCGCTTACAAGCCACATACTCAATAGCGGAATTACATGCCATTCAAATTCAAACACCTGAAGTGTCAACCCACCATTTGTTGGAATTGCCAACATCCATGGAGCCTGAATTGGCTATGATTATACAACAATACAAGAATGTTTTTGAGAAACCTCATGGTTTATCACCAATACGGTCTCGTGACCATACCATCCCATTGATGCCTAGCATCACTCCTGTGAAAGTTCGACCTTATCACTATTCTTATAGTCAGAAAATTGAGATTGAACAAATTATTGCTGAAATGTTATCGGAGGGTATCATACAATTTAGTTCAAGTCCATTCTCGTCATCTGTGCTACTTGTCGAAAAGAAAGATGGAACATGACATTTTTGCACCGATTATAGGGCCTTTAATGCAGTCACTATTAAGGACTCTTTTTCTATGTCCATAATGGATGAATTACTTGATGAATTGTTCGGAGCACCATATTTCCCAAAGCTGGATTTACATTCAGGGTATCATCAGATTCTTGTTTCTTTGGAGGATCACTACAAGACAGCTTTTGGCACTCACCAAGGGTTGTACGAATGGCTAGTAATGCAATTTAGCTTGAGTAATGCACCTGCCACTTTTCAAGCCCTAATGAATTCAGTTTTTGTAGAATATTTACGCAAATTTGTCTTTATTTTCTTTGATAACATTTTAATCTACAGTACAACATGGAATACACATATTCAACACCTTTCTTTGGTCTTAAGCACCATGCAAAGACATTTCTTATTTGCCAAACTCTCCAAATGCTCTTTTGGCCAAACCCAAATTGATTATTTGGGACATGTTGTATCATGGGATGAAGTTAAGGTTGATGAAACCAAGATACAAGCAATTAAATAATGGGCTGTACCAACTTCAATTAAGCAACTGCAAGTTTTTTTGGGATTAGCAAATTACTATAGCAAGTTTATCAGGAACTTTGTCATGTTGGTTGCCCCTTTCACTGATTTGCTAAAAAAATATGCTTTTCATTGGTCTACAAAATCTCAACAGACATTTGATTCACTCAAGACAACACTTACTCATGCACCTGTGTTGGCACTTCCTAATTTTGCCAAACCTTTTATCCTTGTTACTTTACTCAATGATGACAAAGGACGACCATCAATTATATTGGACAAATGCAAGATTAAAAGAAATGATGCTTGGTTATCAGAGGTACTGATTCAGTGGAAAAAAATGCCTGAGGAAGAAGCTACATGGGAAGGGGAGCATGAAATTCAACAACTTTATCATCACTTTGACCTTGAGGACAAGGTCAATTTCAATGGAGGAGGTATTAATACAAATAATAATATAATGGGGCCCAAAAATAAAAATTCTCAAACAAGAAGTGAAGAGGAGCACTATAATGGGCCAACGACCCAATGTGGCTAGAGAATTATACATGCTGAAGGGCAGGAGAAGAGACAGTGTGTGAAATGTGAGTAGTTCTCCTCTCCTCTATTATTGAGTTTTTCATTCTCTCATCTGCTATTCTAATTTCTTCTAACGTCATTGCTTATTGTTGATTCTCATTTCTAGGTGATATCAGAGAGTCAGAATTAGGAGCAAATACTGGTTGCTATAATACTTTTCGTTATTCTTTAGTTACTGTTATAGAATCAGGGTTATTTCAAAGAACATATATGAACAATATGGCACATATACTGTTTGTTGGTATTTCCTTTTGATTTTAGATACAGATCGTATCACCATGCTGCTTATTTTGTTTCAAGAAATGTGTTTCACTTATCACGTCTTTGGTTTTTTTTTTTCTTATTTCATTTTAATATAATCTAATATATGGAGATTTTATGTCACCTACAAGAAAATATGGTCAATTCATAATATATAATTGAAGACAATCCTAGTCTTATAAATAAGTTTTGTAAAGATGAATTAAATTTAAACTTATATTTTAATATGATATCAGAGTTTATTCTAACAAGATTTGAGGATTTATCAGGTCACTATTTATAAATATTTGATTCTACAAATGTGTTGAAGATCTTGACTAAAAATAAAGTCAAATCATAATATATAACTGAAAGATCTTATGTCAGACTAATTATATAAGTGAAGGCAATTATCATCTTATAAGCTGATTTTGTAAATATAAATTAAATTTAAACTTGTTTAAGTTATCACACAAACATGCATATAGAAGAAAGAAGCCATTGAAAGAAATACCATGATAAGGGCTTTTAGGTCATCGTTTGTGAGCTCGAACTCTTGCCTATCTCTGTCCTGAAGTTGAAGGAGAGCGTCAAGGAAATCTTTCATCTCAGGATCCACTTTTGCCATCTTACGCTCTGCAATCCGATCATCCAAGATAGCATTCAATGCTTCGAAAGTGGCCTTATACTTTTTAGTTTGCCCACTCAGAACGCCAACCCAACCCAACGATGGAAATATGTCTCCCAAACTGAAATCTGCAAGTTGACTCGTCGCTTCCCTCGCAAGCTCACCAAATCTGCACTTTCCATCTTCAACATCGTATTTCCTTCCGAATATGCACCGACACACTATGTTGTTTGCAGTCATAACAAGCATGTCGCTGAGGTTCACAGAAGAACCACTGCTCGTGCATGCCTTACGAATGTTACTAACCAGTGCCTCCACTTCTTCTTCTCTTATGAACTGAACCGCTTTAACCCTTTCCGGGCTCAGCAATTCAACCACGCAGACTTTCCTTTTCTGTCTCCATTCATCGCCGTAGGATGAATACGCAACGTCTTTGCACCCGTACAGCAAGATTCTCGAGGCTGTGAGTTGTGGCCTATTCGCGAAAATTTCGTCTTGGGTTTGCAAAACTTCTCTGGCTAAACCTACCGAGTTAACCACCAAAACAGGAAGCTGACCCAGCTTCAACAAGAATAGAGGACCGTGTTTTTGTGAGAGGGTTTGGAAAGAGCGATGGGGAAGTGTTCCTAGCTGGTGGTAGTTGCCGATTATGGGTAGTTTTGGAGGGGATGGAGGTAGATTGTTGTGTTTGGTTCTTCTTGTGAGCTTGAACACCAGCAACATGCTGATGAAGAAGGAAAACAACAAGAAAAATGTAGCATTTAGGTCTTGTGTCACTTGCTTCATGCACCATGGTAGTTTTAGAGCCATTCTTCCTTTCGTTAAATCACTTGCTCATATTGATGCAGAACTATACCACTATTATATATATACCTACACATTGTATATGTTTATTCATAACTTAAGTGGTTAAAATCTTGATTACTGATGATTTTTATGAAAATATAGAAATTCTATTAAGATCTCTTTATATACTTTTTCGAATAATAGTATACTTATTTTATTATTGACTGAATCATAACTTATATGTGAATCTTATTTATATATACTAATTATAGTTTTCAGTGAATTATGAAATGTGTTTATAAGAATGATTAACAGTGTTATAATGGTGCTTCTCAACTATTCTATTTTTATGTGTTTCGGTGCATCGGTAATGTCATGTTTTTTTTTTATGTAGTTTGCTTCTTTTGTCTACTTATTCCAAAGCAGCGTGCAGAGATAAAGCTAAAAGGAGATTAGAACTGCGTTTGGCAGTATTCAAAAGAGGCAGATGATGAAAGTTTGTGGTTATCGTTAATGTTAAACTTTGCCTCATCCAAGAACAGTGATGATATTCATACTCAGACCAAGAGAAAATGAAATGTAGATCTTGAGTCGGCAGATTTCTCGTATCTCAATCATCCTTCATTATTTTGACTATAGCTGATTTTTGTTTTATCTTGACTGCTGTATAGTATATATATCTATATATATATTTAGATATATGAATATATGTCTCTAT
>Ga0099824_1008054_pt1 | contig 13626 bp, 3 predicted proteins | sample SiratrowhiteBW_FD_76837 | JGI IMG/M metagenome (GOLD analysis project Ga0099824, IMG submission 76837) | Root nodule microbial communities of legume samples collected from California, USA - Siratro white BW | ecosystem: Host-associated > Plants > Roots > Nodule | place: USA: California... | reverse complement strand
TATATATATATATTAGATGTATAATTATCATATATTTTTGGGCATAATTTTAATTTAAGTTTTTTTAACCTAATCTTGTATAATCGATCCAAATCTTCTATTTCTAATCAACCCTGATGTTTCTTGTTATTTGCAACAAAGGGAAAAATAAAATGGGATAAAATTAAGTAATGTACGATGTGGATGGAAATATGTCAATTTAAGCTTAGCCTAAACCTAATGATGCTATATAAATTTGTGGTCAACATTGTCTGTAAATTAGGTTGTGGTAGACCTTTTTTCTTTCTTTTTTAATTAATTGATAATTTGGTCTTTGTATAATAATGAACTTCCTTGATAGCATGCTTATTAAGGTTTTAAATAGTTCAATAAAAACATTATTAAATAAACCACTTAACTTATTACTTAACGAGACTAAATTCAAAAGGTCAACAAATTTATAGGTTAACAAATCTATGATTAAGCATGATGAACTTAACGAACTAAGATATCTGTCACACTAGAAACACTTCAATCGACCAAAAAAAATACATTACACTTATTGGATATTCAAAATGGTGTCTTAGCTAATAATTTAAATATTACTCTCTTTTTTTTTAAAAAAATAAGCCAACCTGTCAAGCATTATGAACTTTTCTAAAATCTCACATCTCTGTAAAAACTAACTTTTTAAAAAGTTCGAACTTTTGCTAAAGAGATTAACTTGTCTTATTTTCACTTTAATTATAATAAATAATAAGATGGTAAAAACATTAATATACATTTTGGCAGATACTTTATCCAATTTTCTATGCCCGAAATTAATTTCGCAGCACGTGAAAATTGACATAAAACAACTTTCACGATTTATTGTTCTCAATAGGATTTAATTTCCATTATTTTTCAACTAATAATAACTTACAAAGAATCTATCCAAATTTGTGTTTTTTCAAATAAAAATAGGTCATGAATGAGTCATATACTTTGACGCTTGACCAGTCCACTACTCTTCCTCTCGTGACATTCACCTTACGCGTCTTCCTCCTGTGCCAAAGTAGTACTCCTTCCCACTTTTCAAATTTCCCCTTCTTTTTAAATTCTTCTCTGTAGTTATGAAAAACCCCCCAACAATTTTTATCTCTTCTTTAATGGAAAATACTTAAAATACACTCAATTTATTTTATATATTATTTCTACCTTACTTTTTGCATATCTCTTTTTTTTTGGTATTAGGTCATTTGCTATATTTATACCTTTTCCCTTCTGAATTATCTTCTCTTTTTCTTACATTTTCCTATCCGAACTCACCCCACAATGGAATATTCTCATTCATCATTTCTAACAAAATTCTAATGAACTTTTATACAAAATACAAATTGACCGAGTAGCAATAGTGACGCAACACGTACTCCTTCCCAAGGCGTGGGGAGAATTATACTTCTTTGTACAAGAAATTAACTTTAGTCGTTTAGGTCCCACCTATTGCGTCAAAATCTTCTGAACTTTCATGTTCAACATCCATCATTTCTTTATTCCCATCATTTCCATCACTCACTCACACTCGCGCAGCCATTTTTTCAGTTACCCAAATCACAAACAATCCTCTCTCTCTTTCTCTTCCACCACCGTCCATTCTCCCTCACTTTCCTAATATAAATTCCATGCACAAACCCAAACATCACTTGTAAGAAACACACAAAACTCCCCAAGTGTCTCTACCACAATGGCACTCTCTGTAACACCAACTTCCCAACCAAACACTTCACCTTCCTTCTCAAAACCCAACTTCAACCCCACTTTCTCACATGCCACAACCCCAACCTTACCCTTCAACAAGTCCCAACTCGCCTGGGATCGCCTCAAGAGTAACTCAGTGGAATGCAACTCACCCCGACTCGGTCACAAGTGGACCCAATACCAAGGAATCAACCACTGGGAAGGCTTGCTAGACCCTCTTGACGACAACCTACGCGCCGAAATCCTAAGATATGGCCACTTCGTAGAATCCGCTTATCGCGCTTTCGATTTCGACACCAATTCCCCGACATACGCCACGTGTCGCTTCCCTGAAGCATCACTCTTGCCTCAAACCGGAATGCGAAAATCCGGTTATAAAGTAACCAAAAACCTACACGCCACATGCGGGATTCAGTTACCCAGTTGGATTTCTTCCGTGTCGCAACTGCCACGTGTGCAATCAAGCTGGATTGGTTACGTAGCGGTCTGTGAAGACGAGAAGGAAATTACACGGCTGGGAAGACGTGACGTGGTGATTGCTCTTCGAGGAACCGCCACGTGTCTGGAATGGTTGGAAAATCTTCGTGTTACCTTGACAAAATTGCCTAACCACATGGGTTGTGGAACCCAAGATTGCATGGTGGAGAACGGTTTTTTGAGTCTCTATGTCTCCAAAACGGACGCCTGTCCCAGTTTGCAGGACATGGTTCGGCAAGAGGTTGCGAGAGTGATCCAGTCTTACGGCCACGAGCCACTTAGCATAAGTATAACCGGCCATAGCCTGGGTGCCGCACTCGCGATTCTCAGCGCGTACGATATAACCACCACCTTCAAAAATTCGCCGATGGTCTCAGTGGTGTCCTTCGGTGGGCCCCGAGTCGGTAACGATAAGTTCAGGGCCCAGTTGGAGAAGAGTGGAACCCGCATACTCAGAATCGTAAACTCCGATGATGTAATCACAAAAGTTCCTGGACTTGTGGTCCCAGATGATGACGTGGCCTGCAATGGTGGCGTCCACGTGGCGGGTTTGCAGAGTTGGTTCCGCAAGGTTGTTAAAGACATGCAGTTGGTGTATGCTGATGTTGGACAAGAGTTGAGAGTGAGTAGCAGCGAATCGCCATTTCTGAAGAAAGGAGATGTGGCCACGTGTCATGATCTCAAGACATATCTTCACTTGGTGAATGGTTTCGTTAGTTCCTCTTGTCCGTACATGAGCAAAACGATGCAGTATCCAGTCGAAGCTTCTCTTTAATTTTTTATTTTTTTTAATTTCTACCATGTGTATAAGTCTCCCAAGATTAGTCTAATTTAACTGTGCATAATTAAGACTAATATAATATCTGTTTTCTCACAAGGACCATGAAAAGTGAAGTAATTGTTTCTGGTTATGTTTCACATAGGAAGGAGAAATGTGCGAGAAAAAAAAAATAAAACATTAATGTTTTCTTAATTTACCTTTTTACTCCTAAAATGTTTTTTTATACAAAATAAATAAAGAGCAAAAGGGTCATTTTGTGATACCATAATCTTCTCTTCTTCCCTTGGAGGTTAAAAACTGTAAAAGGATGATTTGAATTTTTAATCAATTATCTACCATTTGAAATATCTTTAATTGAATACTAAATTAGAATTTGAAGATTTATAAAGTTAACAAAACCTTGACAATAAACTGCATGCGTCTTGAATAATGCGTCTTCCTGATGCATTTGTCACTCTCAAATCCTGAAAACTCAATTATGATTCCCATAAAGAAACATTGCACAGTGTCCAGCACTAGATTTCTGAGTGTGGCATAAAATTATGATGCGCATAAAATTTGATACGACCAAGTTTTGAACCAGTAATGTTCCTCTATTCCTTTCATGGCCACTGTACCATTGGAGTTATTTCAGGCACGTACAATTTCAACTCAGTCTACTTCAATGTAACACTTGCTATTACATATTATATATATACTTTTAGTAAATTAGAGACTTGGACCGATATTTTGAACAAACTGTTTTCTTGTATTTCTATTTTTATCACACATTTTCTTTATACTTCTTTAAGCATTTTTTTTCTTTTTCTTCTGTTGCTAAAAATATTAAACATGTAAGAGTGACGCAAAAAAGTAAAACAATGATACCATTATTTTTGGAAATTAATATTTTAAGTTTATATTAATATTTTAAGATAGAAAACTTTAAATTTTATACTGGAAGATTCTCTGATTTAAAAAAGAAACTTGTCTTTCACACGATATACTTTTTGTATGTATATTCATTCTTTTTTATTAGTTATAATAGATTGCATCTTTTGTTTTCTCAACATTTTATAGCTTTTTCTAGTTTTAAAAAATTATCAGTGTTAGATATTGAATTACTAACTAGTAAACCATTTCATAATTGAAATTTATGATTTTTCTACTCAAATGTTAACTTCTAAAAAAGAAATATTCTGAATATATGCTTTGAACAATATACCTTCCTCCGGAAAATATCCTGGCAAAAAATGTTTTAACTGTAAAACTTATCCTTATTCAAATTTTAGCTTTCTATTGACTTACGTAGGTTTTTAATTTGATAAAGTTTATATTCTAACAAAATAGTGTTATTTTGTCGTTTGAAAATTTACAATAAGGTTTTTAACATTTTATAACAATAATCTTAAAATTTATATTAACAATTAAGTTTGAGGAAATAGTATTATAAAAAAGTTTTACAAGACGTAATACTAATTGAACTCATTAAATTGTTATAATTTAGTCAGGTTAAGTTTGATAGAAGTGATGAAGATGAAAAAAGGAAAATAAAAAGTTGAGGGAATTAAAAATAATAGTTTAGAAAAAGATACAAGATGAAATAGAAAAAAAAAATGTAAGAATTAAAAAGTTTTTTAATAAAAGAAATTGTAAGGATCACAAACTTATAATAAAATACAGAAAAACTATTATAAATACAATCAATTATATGGTATGTTTTAACATTTTTAAGGTTTAAAAATTCTTTTAAAACAATTAAATGATTAATAACGGATTATAGAAGTATATATCTTTTTTTTTTTTTTTTCAAATCTTTATGTTTTTTTGTAGTAAATAACTAATATAAAATAAAATTAAAATCAAATAATTTTGCTTAAACGGCACTATCTTTTTTCTTATGGTTTCATTTTCTTCATTTTTTTTTCTTTCTATCAAACCAAAAATTAGTGAGGGTCATTTTCATTATTTATGTGCTCATGTTTTACATTGATAATTCTTAAAAATATAAAAAGGGTCAGTTTCACTGTTTCATGGGCTCATGTTTTCCATTGATAATCCTTAATGGGTCATTTTCACTGTTTTATGGGTTCATGTTTTACATTGATAATCCTTAAAAATATAAAATTGTTAACTAGGGGTTATACTTTTTTATAGATTTATGAATGAAAAGATTTGGTTAGTATTTGATTGAAGTGAATGGGGTTGGTATTGGTGATGGGATTGATGTATGAGGCTAATAATTGTTGGTTATGATTGGGCACAGTAATGGAATTGACCTGAGAAATGATAGTGACAAAAGTGAGTAGGAAATGATGATAATGCTGAAAGAGGTCCAAATGATGGTGATTGGCTAAACTCTCAGAAACATGAACATGGATTTCATAGACTTCAATTTTGAACTGCATATGTACTTGGAATCTAATGACTTTATTACATGTACACACTTATATTTCAGTAAAATATAATGCTTGCCTTTCTATTTCATTTTTCAAAATTAGAATAGAAATATTTTGTTTTGTAATTTTAAAATTAGCAATTTCAATCTAACAGTGCAAATTAAAATATTAATATTAACTTCTACATGACATGTTATACAGTATCCTGTGTACTAGGTTTTTTTTTTCTTTTATCTTATCAGTATGGTACTAAGTTATTTGTTTATTTTAAGTGACTGGAAATGTTTTAACAATAACTTTCATACAATTATATAATTTTTCTTTGATTTTTGTGATACCATATCAAACAAAATAGTGAAAGAAAGAAAAACTTGTCATAGGTAATTTAAACTAATGTTTTGACTGATCATGTTTTAATTTAAATTATTCTATTAAAATTATTGATTCTGATAATTTAGAGGATTAAATTCTGTACTTTAAAATAAGACAGCCAAAATTTGTTTTAGGTTTCTTTTTTATATAAATTCAAATTTGAGATATAGTATAGTAGCACGAATTCAAAAGAATTTTAAGGGATTCTTTCTTAAAAAAAAATATGATATTCAATAAAAAAATGTTAAATTATAGAAATATTTTTTTAGTATTCAATAATTTTCTAATACCTTAGCCAAAAGGCATTCCTACACAGTACTTAGTAACTTATTAAATAAAATGTCAATGTAATTAATTTTCTGATAATTAATAATTGAATATATGTTTTTTTAATATTACTTATCAATCTTATTGTCCAGATCCAAGAATAAAAACTGAATATGTTAATGCATTCAGAGTGGAGTAAGAACATGAAATGAGACCTAGGTAGTAAAAAGTTAAATCATGAAACTTATTTTAGATACATTTATGAAATTATTCCAAATTTTATAAACCTATAAAGTTCTTTCACATATTTTAAAATTTTACCATATAAATTCAGTTAAATTCAAACTACAAAATTATAGTCATTAAAATCTTTTAAAAGAATCTGATAAATTTTAACGTGTTTGAATAATCTTCTGAAACTTAATAATTATTTCACACCGAAGTGATTTGTAATATTTAAATCTAACTTGCCGTTAATATTACCTTGTGAAAAGATTTATTTGAATACAAAACATATAAACAACCAACCCTTAAAAAATTATAATTTAACTAGAGTTTCAAGTGATATGTTATTGTTTTAAAATTTCCACTTATCAACATTATTTGTAGGTAATAAAAATAAATTAATAAAAGAAAATATTTGAAAATTTTGCTTGATTATACTATGTACACAAATGTATATATACAATTTCAAATATACTTGAGAATAGATGTGTTTAATTCTTTTACACTTGATCCCTTAATTAAAATAGAGTTGTTAAAAAGTAATAAGTTAAAGTGTTATGCCTTTTTCTATGTGAACAAAAAAACATGGTTCTCATCTAGTTATCTTAAATATAATTAAGAATCAATAAATAGTTAGAAGGTCTAGTACAAGAAAAAATCAATTTTTGTGCTTAATAAGTATATGATTGGTGTTACTGCATGACCGGTTAGCCTAGATGATCCACGAGTTCCTTGCTCCTGATTCAGTTCACAATCCCAGGAGAGATCCTTGCAAGCACTCCTCAAGTCAGTTAACGGTCTAAGAATTAAGGGGCGAATATGATCAAAGTAACAGTACCTTGTGTCTTGAGATCTCCTTCCTATTTATAGGATTTTGGATGAGCCTTTGGATAATTGGGCTGGGGCCCAAGTTGTTAAGGGTCTTCTCTGTGTTTCTTTTTGTGTGTCTTTAAAGACAATCACCATGTGTCTGTTTGTCAAGTGTCACGTGATTGAAGGGGTTCGTAGTGTTTGCCAGGATGTGAAGTTCTCGGACTATAAGATTACAATGTCAATGTCTCAGTTGATCTAAGAAAGTACTCAGCCAGCCAACTTCGTTACGCAATTGTAGATTGGTAGATCAGTCGACCTTATAGTACAATTGGAAAATAGCAAACATGTAATAGCCATGTTCAAATACACTACAAATAAACTCCTCCAACTTTGATTGTATATAGGTCTGCACCTGTTACCAGTAATCATTGGTTATCCATTGTGCCCATATCAACATACCTCTACTCCATGCAATGCGTTTAAACAGAACATGCAAACTACTGTGAGGCAACCATTGTCACCTGGCTGTAACTAATTTCACTGTATAACACACAACCCTTTGACTAGTGCAGTTGATAAATCATACTTTGCACTCAAATACATATTTGCTCATTTTCACCAACATTAGGTGTTATAGTTAAATAGTACAATTGAAACTAAAAATATACTTTCATGTTGTTCATGGTTTTGTACACTCTGTCATATAACATATATCATATTAACAACATAATATGAAAATAATAAAGAAATGAACAAAGGATATGAGAGTGAAGTATGTTTCCTTTTTTATTTTCCTTTGATGAAAGAAAATACTGTATATATCAAGTACATGGGATAATAGAATAATTACTTTAACATAATTGCTAATAACGTCCTCACATAATAATTATTTATTATCCATTACTATACTCTAATAGAATGACTGGCTAACGATTCTCACATAATAATTATTTATCATTTATTACCCCTCTCAAGATGGAGCATAGAGATCAATTAAACCCATCTTGGACATCAGATGTAAGAACAACTTGGGGTATGAAGGGTTTTGTACATATGTCAGCAATCTGTGACTTAGTGTTTATAGGGAGCAAACAAATAACACCATCATGAACCTTTTCTCTAACCACATGACAATCGATTTCAATGTGTTTGCTATGAAACTCAGGATTGATAGCTAAATGTAAGGCAGACTTGTTGTCACAAAAAAGAATTGCAGTGTCCTGAGAAACAATATGTAAATCACGAAGCAAATAAGACAATTATTGAATTTCACAGGTTGTCGATGCCAAAGCACAATACCTCAGAGGAGGATCGTGAAACTGTGTATTGCTTCTTAGATCGCCAAGAGATTAATGAATCACCAAGAGATTAATGAATCACCAAGAAAAAATTCAGAACTGTGTGTTGGTTTGTGTCCTAAATAAACACACCGTCTAGTCCGAGGATCAAGTTTCGTCCTATTATAAGCCAAAGTTGATGCAAAAGCTTGTCAACCAAAAACCTTAATAAAAGTTAAATAAGGAGAAGAGTCATACAAATTATCATAAGAAATTTTGTTATGTAAAACCTTGTTAGGCAATCTATTAAGCAAAAAAATAGCATAAGAGGCTGTGAAGTTCCAAAACAATTTAGGCAAGTTACTTTGAAAAAAAAAAGAAAGAGCTTTAGTAATGTTTAAAATGTGTTGATGTTTTCTTTCTACCACTCCATTTTGTTGTGGAGTCTCAACATAAGACATTTGATGTTCTATGCCTTTGAGATAATAAAATTGATGCAAATTAAATTCAAGTTCTTGATCAGATCTAATGCATTTGACAGTAATAGAAAATTAAGTTTCAACCAAAGCAATGAAAGATTTAATGCAACCATGTACTTCTGATTTAGTTTTCAAAAGAAAAAAACCAAGTATGCCTAGAAAAATCATCCACAACAGTAAAAAAATATCTATGTCCATCCACAGAAGTAATATCTAATGGTCCCCAAATATCCATGTGTAACAAATCAAAAATTTTATTGCTTGGAGAAGTACTTACAGGAAATGAAAGTCTTTTCTGTTTAGCAAGAAGACATATTTGACAAAAATAATCACATGTTTTGCTAGAAATGTAATCAAACTTTGTTGACAATACAGATAGTTTGTCCTTAGACAAGTGACCTAGTCTAAAATGTCAATCATTCATCTTATTAACAGACACAAAATTTATTGAAATTGAATTTGGGGCAAAGTGTTTTCCTGATCCCTTAGGATTTTCAAGAAAATAAAGCCTATGTCAGATTTTATGGCTAATTGAGATGCTGAAATGAGATTGAAGTTAAATCCTGGTATATACATAGTACATTATGCAAAATGACTGTAGTAGAAAATATGATAGTGTCTTTAATGTTTGCATAAACTATAGTTTCATTAGGTAACTTGTTAGGAATATCAGGAATAATTCTATATGTAGCAAAATTCTCTAGAGATGAACTAACATGATCAGTGTCACCTGAATGTAAGATCCAAAAGACAGATTTTGGTAGTGATTTTAGATTTCAAATGATACATGTGGATGTATTGGAAATGTGATGATGTTCAGTGCTAGGGGTTGCAACAAGGTGAGATTGAGATGACTGAAGAAGAGTAAGGAGAGAGTTATATTGCTCTTTGGTCAAACTAAAACTAGAAGACTCCTTTTTGTTTGTAATTGTCCCACTCTCATTTTACCTTTTTAATTGTTATGGCATTGTTAACAAAGAATTTTCTCCTTTTGTAGTTTGGTGGAGCAAAACCATGTAATCCATGACATTTATCAATTGTGTGACCTCTTCTACCACAATATGTGCATCTCTTATGCTTGTCATCCTTGGTCCATCTATTGGCTTGAGAATTCTTGAAAAGTTATGTTGAAGGAGTCATAATATAAATTGGAAGAATTATTCAAGAGATTTATTAGTGGACTATGGAACGACAAAGTAGTCATATTTGCTACTGAAAATAATGACACTTCTGAAGCTATTATAGATGATCAATTCTTGCAAATGAGATTGATACCATAACAGAAATATCATACTAATTACATGATAGTGTGAAAATAAAAAGAAATGAACAGAAATGAGAGCGAAAATATATCTCCTTTACATGGGAATCATAAAAGAATCATAAAAGAATAATTACTTTAAAAGTTATAACTCCCTCACATAATAATTATTTATTATCTGTTATATACTTTAAGAGAATCCTTAATGATTCTCACATAATATAGAATCGCTAATGATTCTCATATAATAATTACATTGTAATCTTACAATAACTGCAAACTACAAAGAGACAAATATAGACCTTTTTGCCTGATACAATGGCTAGCAACAAAGATATACCATAATTACATCTAACATAAGCTCTGCTCATTATGTCACAGACCTCTCAATCTCTCTATCTTCAATTCCAATACATATTTTTTGTAACAATCATATATACTAACAACATATATAATAACAACAATCACCTTTATAGCAATCATACAAATATATATAATTTAGGTAATCAGTTTAATACAATCTATAGGATTAATAAACTAATTAGAGATCTAAGTGTTAATAACATTTAAAAAAAAAAATAATATTACGCTTTAGTCTCATATTGATGACATCAGCTTAATAAATTTTTTAAAAATTAACATAACATTGAAAATATTTAACCAAATTAAAAAAAATTAACTTATTCACAATTGAATTTGATGAAATATTTTTAAAAATTCTTATTTTAGTTAAATATTTAGAGTTAAATGTTATTTTTAATACCTATTGTTACTCTTTGTTAATGAGATGAAGTGATATTAATGTCATCATGATGTCATTACTGACTACATATAAAAGTGGCATATTTATAAAAGAAGTACAGGGATTAAAAAGTAGAAAAATTATAAATTTTAGTATAAACATAAAGGCCTAAATATTAAATATCCCTCGTCTTCATCTTTGCTCGTGTTTTCTTTTTCTTATTTCCATTCTTTAACAAAGTTCAACGTGTGATAAGACATTATTCATACTTTAAATACTCATATATGAAAACCATGGGTGATACCGGGATATCGACATGCTACTTTTCTTATGATAGACAAAAAAAATACCTATAATACTATATGTTTGTGTTGTTCACCAATTATATTAAAGTTTTATCTTCATAATCTATATAATAACTAATTCTATAAATGTGAAAAGAATATTATTGAAATAAAAACTCAAATTTTAATTATAGAATAAAATAAATAGAACTTATGGTATTGTGTCTAAGTAATATATTAATATTATAATATTGTGAGAATATATTAATATTAGAATATTATGAGATTATTTTAGCATTATATGTCTTTCTTTCTTGCATCTTGAACTAGAGTTTATAATACAATTTAAACACTTTAATTTCAATTAAATTATATTTATGTCTAATTATTGCATGAATATAGGAAATATCATAGCTGCAATTAAATTATTTGTATGTAGAGTTATTTATTAAATATTATTATTATTTATTGAATATTATTGATGAGATAGAGGGTCATTAAACGCGTGTGTTTAAATCTTTATTAGCCATGTATGAAAATATGCATCCTAAGATGATTAAGTTTGAGAGGTCCTATGTTCATAGAAGTTCTTTTTCTCCTGTTATACAACTGTAGAGGATGTGATGGATAAGAGTGTAGTGGTTACATTTCTTTAAGAAATAAAGTTATCATCATTAGAAATGATACATATGTACTTGCAAAATCATTGATTTGACTTTAAGAATTACCAATAATATCTTATGGAGAAGGAGATAAACAAGATACACGCATAATAGCTGCAATATGCTGATTATATATCTAGGCGTAAATTTTGTGTATTATATAATTCTTATTTTTTTTTTAAATAAAAGTAACGTAGTATAATTATTTCTTTAACTTAATTAAATTATTTAATTGAATTTTTGAAAAAAAAAAAAACTTGAATGGTAGAAGAAGAAGAAAAAGTTAGAAATAGCTCTGTTTGATATTTGGAAACTCGGTATAAAATTGATTTAGTTATATAATTGTTATTTTCAAACTATTTCAAAGAGTTAAAATTTTTTATCATTTAAATATGTGAAAATTATAATATATTAAAAATAAAATAAAAATAATCATAATATGTAGAAAGTATAATAATATTAAAAATATATTTATATGAGAAGTTCAATTATAAAAGTGTGCGTGACTCAAAGTATGTAGGAACATTTATATCAAAAGGTTACTATAACAGTATTCATCCATGATAGGAGCATGAGAAACGTATTTCTTCTAAGAAATTATTATATTAAATTTAGAAAAGTAATTTGAAAAAAATTTGTAGAAATAGATGTTAAGTGAGAAATGATGTTGATTTCAGTAAAAAATAATGTCTAAGAACACAAGTTATGATTGTTTTGGGAGAACACGCGTGGGTTTTAGAATTATTAAAATAATTATGTTTTTTTTTATGTGTTGGAACAATAAACCATTGAACTAGATATCAAAGTCAATATAAAACTTATAGGTAATTGTATTACATTTTAAACAAGATAAAAACTAACTTGATATGAATAATATAATATGATAGGATTAATATAACTTTAGATATGGTTTCTACACCAACAAATAACGGGAAATAATATATGAAACATTTGTGAATGGGATGTTGTATTGTGAGAATTTGTATTTTTTAGGTTGAATTATAATAATGTGAGTTTTTACGTTTTATCTTGATTATCCTAAATTACTTTTGTGTTGTGAGAATTTTAAGCATCGATTTAGCTGTGAAATTTACATTATGTTTAATTATTTGAAATATATGATGAATAATATATTTTTGTGTTTATTTTTTTAATTTTTTTTGGAAAATTTATGTACAGGGTTTCTATGACTTCTATCTTGGTGTTGAGAATTTTATAGGAAAGAATCATTTGTCACTGAGAACAATCAGAAACTATCTTAGTTAGTTATACAATCTCAACTAGTTATTGGTTGATTTAATTTTAATTAAAGGTAGATTAGAATGTATTCCTTAATAAACTTGAGTTCACGTAGTCTTATACTACTTTACATATGAGTATTTTAGAGAAGATACCACTTATATTTATATATAAGACAATTTGAATTTGAGTCAATTAAGTAAGATCATAATTTGTTGGTGTATGAGATGTTTGTGCGTGCTTAGATATATTTATCTTTTTCTATAATATCTTTGACAAACATGAAATATATTTCTCAATCTTATGTTTGTGTTATTTGCAATTTTGTTTGAATATCTTTACAATTGAGTATGAGTTTGATAAACATGAAAATGTTACAAGTAACGAAACTTGGACTTATTTTATATTTATTTCATGAGATAATTTTATCAAATGGGTCATGGAAACAAAGTAGGAGTGATCATGCATTGGATTTTTTTTAAATTTAAGCTAGATCTAATAGTATAGATTGGATCTAAAATTCATATATATATATATATATATATATATATATATATATATATATAAAATTGAATTTAATATTTTTTATATTATATATTATATACATTGTATATGTTTTCAAAATTATATATATATTTATATTTTTTTTTTTT
>Ga0099824_1008047_pt1 | contig 13635 bp, 3 predicted proteins | sample SiratrowhiteBW_FD_76837 | JGI IMG/M metagenome (GOLD analysis project Ga0099824, IMG submission 76837) | Root nodule microbial communities of legume samples collected from California, USA - Siratro white BW | ecosystem: Host-associated > Plants > Roots > Nodule | place: USA: California... | reverse complement strand
TAATAAGGCAAAGAGAAATATTGAAATGAGAGTGATATTATTCAATGTTTACTATTGACCTTATATAAGCTAATAATTCAAATATATGCCACTCACTTTCTCCACATATTTCTCTTCCTAAAACAATTCTACGTACATTAATAAAAGCTTAGAAATTGATAAATTATTAATTATAGTAATAAATGGCTGGTGTTGTTTTTTTTTCTTCAACAATTAATGTGTAATGTTGGGTCAGAATTCATGGCCTCCATTTGGAGTATTGACAACCTTGTGTTATTTTCTCTGTAACAAGAGAGGTCAGTACTCCTCTTGCATTAGATGATTGTACTATGAAGAAAACTATGGGCTTCTATGCTCGGGAGCTTGTTGATGTGGATCTACTTTCTTCTATGCCACAACAGCTTTTAGTGAAACATCTAACTTTTGCCTTTGTGGCTGATGTGGAGTATGAATGATTTTTTTCCTTTTTGCTCCTTTTGCAAAATGATTGGTCATACCTTATCTACACGTAGGCACTACCCTCAAAGTGATAGGTCTAAACATCATTATGTTCCTAGGTCTAATTTGGAGACAAGGAAGGAAAATTTGAAACTTGAAACTGCATACCTAGGTGGTTAATGTTGTTAACATTGTTGCTGATAATGACTCTAAATAATCTCCTTCAGAAGATGATTTTGTTGCTCCTAATAATGGATTTGATAAGGAAGATAGTTTGGAAGGGATGTTCAGCAGGCCTCTCTGGTCTAGAATGTTAATCATATACACATGTTTCTTCTAAGGGTGACTTGACTCACTTGTCTGGTTTGACTTTCTGCTGTGGATGAAAATAATTTGTCTCAGGATAAGCATGAAAATGTGAATATTGTGGATTCTAATCCACTTAATTGCTCCTGTTGTTGTTGTCTTAAGGACAAATAATAATAGTTCTAAACCTGTTGTTTTTGAAGATAATTTCTTACAGGATGTTGGTATATAGAGTTTGGTTTCTAAGGGGCGAGTAAATATTTTGGAAGAGGAGGCTTCTAACTCAGACTTGATGGTCATGATAATATAGTCCAATCACCTCAGAAGTCTGGCAAATTACTTAAAAATGCTTCTATAGCAACTGGAAAATATAACTGAAATAACTTCTCATCATTATGTTGAAATTAAGCTTGATGCCACAATTGCTGCTGGTTTGAAAGTTCAGAAGTTTCATTTTAACTCTTTTATTTTGCACTTAATTATTGTTGGTTCATGTCTTGCGGGGCTGTAGGGGAATGCTCTGAGAGGTGTAGGTTACTCAGTTTTGTGTGGAGTAAGTGTTCCCTATTGATTTAGATGAGTTAGAAGGGTGTGTTCAAACTTCTAGGAAACTTGGGAAATCGAGGAAGAGTACTTTCAATACTGCTAAAAATATTTGTTAGAGTGGGTACTACAAAGAAGAAATGATAGAGGAGTTTGTGGATCTTATTTTTTGTTTTCTTTCTTTTGTTGTTACATTTTTGAATATAAGAGATATATTTCTTATTGGTTTTCCTTAATTTTATTCATTTGTTTACTCTTGTAGATTGGTTTGATGATTTGTTTTGTATTTTTCTTTCTATGATTTTGGTCTAGTTTTCTTATTGTCTTATTTCCTATTATTTTTAATAACTTTTATGTGATGACTTTCTTGAAAATAATATAATCAAACATGAACTTTTATATGTAACGAGCAAACGGACGTTCAACTAAACACAAATTTAGTGCATTTATATTGTATTTACATCCAATATAATTCCAATCCAACTCTTCAAAATTTTAGTTTTGAGCATTTAAAAGTGTGATTTGTTAATTGCACAAAGTTTTATTAGTTTAAAATATAGTGCTGGTTTGACATGTTGCTATGAATCATTTGTAAATAATAAAAAAATGTACTATATAAGGTTATATAAGGTTGGAATTATCTGGACACTACACAATCGAAACGATATTTGCATACGAAGTCAATTTGATACTAGATTGACATGACCGAAGAGATCTAGGAAACATTATTAAATACATGTTCAAAATATGAAGCAACAAATGATTAAATATGATGTGAATGCCTGATAAATATGTTAAATCATCCGTAATGTTATAATAATACAAGATTAAGTACCCTTGTCAATATTGATCTAAACCCATCTATGCAAATACCCATTACAACTATATAAATAGGATTACATTGAACATTTAATAACATTTATCATTTATATACAAGATTAAATATATGTATAATATTTAATAACATTTATCATTCGTAAATACAACTAAACTAATTTATGTACGTCCGTGACTCCTTCTTATACCTGAAACACCCATTCACAATTCCTTAGATAACAGCACCTCGGAAGACCTTTCTCAACTCGTATAACAAGAAGATGTAGATAGACATAATTTGTCTTCCTTAACTAAAACTGTTTATTTATGTGAAAAGAAGTAATAAATTAGAAAGATATTCCTTAAATTGGAAGGGTCTACCACATTAATTATTGGACAAGTGGCTCTTAAAACCATTTACGTTTTGTGAAAAAACAAAAAGTTGTGAACTGGCAGCAGAACAATTTGACGAGGCAACTTGGTCATAGTGTGTATCCAAGTTGCAAAAAATGAGAATGAGAGGGGGAATGATTCACACATTGGTCCTCCAACTTGGTCTTGAAGTCCTTGACAGAGGCATCAACCATTTGTACAAACTATACAATTAATTTGCTGTTATCTGATACAACTCTGAGTAGTTAAACATCGCTGTAGAATTAATAGCTGAAAGGGTGAAGTAGCTGAAGTGGGGTACAACAATGGAAAAAGTGTAAGTCAGAAATGATATTTAGTGATTATGCACAAACATATGGGAAAAAGGTTCCGGATATTTTATGTTTTAAGGAATATTTGCTATATTTTTGGATAAATGGTGTATGGAAATCTACCTCAATATATGTCACGTTAGATTCATATATATAAGATGAAAGTTGCATGAGTTAATCATATAGTATAATATAAAACATTATTATTCTAATATATTGTTATATAAATAAGAATGATGGGAGTTGAATTATGCGAGTCGCGATAAAAGAACAATATAGGTTAAATTAGACATTTAAGGTGTGCTAACTTATTCCACCGTGTAACTTATATAAGTTTTTTTTTTAAATTTGTCCAAAATTGTTATAGCGTTGAATATAATTAATTTTTTTATTTCATTAATATTATACATTTAAAAACATGAATTTAAGTTTTATTTTATGTACTTTAGATTTTTCTTTCTTTCATAATATGTTTTCATATCTATTTTCAATAAGAAAAATAAATAAATGATATTAAAGTTTTTCTTTTAACTGTTATTATGCCCTTGTTCTTTTTATAAGATATTCAAATCTTGGATTAAAAATAAATAATGATTTTATTAATTTTTTAAATATATTATTAACTCACATTTTTTTTACGGATGAGACTCTTTCAACCTATTTTGGAGGAGAGACAAAAAGATAGTGGGTTGGTTTATATTGTCGCATACAAACTCACCCGTTGTTTGAGATAGTTGGAAGAAGAACATTATTCCAGCATTAAAGAGAAGAAAAAATACATTTCAATTATAGAAGAATGACATATCACAAATTTGTAAAGGTCATCCTAATTTTAAGAACATATACTACGTAAGAAATTGTGTAATTTTTGTGCATGGGACGAACCAAATTACATAAAGATTGATCAACTATGAATTATAATTTTGTTTAATATATATATATATATATATATATATATATATATATGTTAATTTCATATAAAATGTTTTCAATTACATGCTTTTCAAACTTATTGAAAAAAAAAGAGTTATAGAAAAGGTAAATTAAACGTTTGTTTACAAATCTAATATAAGATTACAAATGTCATTTTACATGTTATGAAGGTTTCTTTTCCAATATTCATTTTCTTTTTACAAAACTTGAAAAATAGTGCGGTTTATCCATAGGCATAGATGAAAAATAACACATATAAAAACTAGTGGTAGTGAGAGAATATATTTGTTAGCATTTCTTGAAATTTAAGGCAAATTTTATATATTATTTATAGGAGGTAAAAAAAAGTTTTTAATTTCCTAATAAAATTTAATGTTCAAATCACTAGGAAATAAAGAGTATGCAATCATAAGAATTTATAACAATAATAATGTATAACAAAAGAAAAAAAACCATTTACAAAGAAAATAAATCATAATCAAATATTTTGTTTAAAATGAAAAAAAGTGACACTAAAGATTATGGATGAATGACGATTTCAAAAAATAAAATATATGATAAATAGAACGTTTTCATCAAACTTTTAACATTTTATAAAAACAATCAAATATCTAAATATTTAAATTATAACATGCTAAAATATTTTAATTATCACATTCTAAAATATCTTAATTATTGTTATTTCTTGACAATAGGATAATAATGATGATAACAAGAATATAATAGTAACAATTATCACCATAATTCACTTTATCACATAATTATATAGTGTCATGTCATATTTGTTACGAGTATATTCATTCTCTAATGTTAAAATTAATTGTGTTTAAGAAGATTGGAAATGGTTTAGTTAAAGTTTGTACAGTTAAGGTCGAGTTGTGTACGATTAGGGCTGACTGGTAGCGGTATTGATCGATATGTACTTGGTCACAGTTTGATGAAATGGTAACTTACCAGATAATCACTGATAGTAGCAAATTGATAAAAGCTGTTCTGTCTGAAAACCTCGACCAATCACAATGCTTATGTACAGTTCGACTCCTATAAATACAATGCAAACGAGTCAAGCCAAGGTACGAAAATTCAATTCCTAAAACTGCAAGTCTAACATCCATGTATTGACTTTTTCTTCGAAGTACCTTTTGCAGGTATCCTTCCATATATGCTAGAAACCAAAAACTATATCCAAAACTGAGAATTACATCCAAAACTGAAGACTAAGTATCTTTATGTCTATGTCTTTGTAAAAAGAAAGTTAATACTATTGTTTAATGATGGTCCGATAGCGGCCCGATAGCGGGTGGCCCAACAATCATGCTAGAATAAACTCTGATACCATCTCAAGAAGTGGAATTTAAGCCTAACTCAACCTTATACACTGGCTTTTAAGGTGAGACTTAGACTCACTCATTTATAAATTATTGAAAGATCTTATCTCTAATCGATGTGAGATCTCCAACATAATGTTATAGTGAAATAACCAAAAAAAGTTCACCAACTTTCTAAAACACATACTATTGTCAATGTTATAACAAAGTCTAGAAACTTATTAGCAAAATGGACATTATTCATGGCTTAAAACTCTCGTTTAGATGAAGTACTTTCCCATGATTTTAGAACCCCCTCTAATATTAATTTTAAATTTTTTAAATACATTATTTTAATATTATTAAGTAAAAATATATTTTAACAACTCCTTTTCAAAATATAACCACTTAACACTTCTTAACTATATTTAGAAGTTAATGTGTGAAAAAAAGACCGTGATGCATGCTACATCTAAAATTAATTTAATTACCATAGGATATTATATGAATTCCATTTTAATAGATAAAATGAAAAAATATATTATTTAATTCTTATAGTATAAAAAATTAGTTTGTTTTAAAAGAAAACATGAAATTAATTTTGTATTGTACTTAATAAATATATACAACGATTAGTATTATAGCAAAAAAAATATTCATTCATATATTTTCAAAAATATTATATAAAAAAATAAAATAAAATACTACAATATTTTTTGTCTGTAAGCTTTTTTTTGCCGTTTTAATAATAACTAAAGATGTATTTCATTAATTGTATGTTTTAATGAATTGATTGATATTTGTTTTGTAAATAGTTCTTATGATTTCTTTATTGATAAATATTAGTTCATATTTGGGTAATAATTTTTCATTTTTTTTATCTTTTTAAATCATTTATAAAATTTACTTTGCTATTAATTTATATGCTTCATATATTTATTCAACGACTTAAAAAAAACTTTTATAAAGTTTTAATACTGAAATTCAACTTCAGATTCACAAACTAGTTTAAAAAAAACATTTTATCACTTCAAGTATTACAAATATTTTTTTTTACATATTAAAATTTGTATTTAAATTTACTATTGGGTATACCGCAATAAGTATATTTAGACACATTAATAAAACGAACACTTGTGAAATAACAATTAAATATTAAAAAATATTTTATTACCAAATGATATTTTAATTTATTTTTAAAGTTAGGTCTGTAATTCACATCCAAAACTTTATATTATCATACTAAAATCCACTTTTATGCCATACAATTTGTGAAAGTGTAATTTTAGTTCTTGTAAAATTTTAATTATAAATTGAGTTTTAATTACCTAAAATTAAGTACTTTTTTTTTTCAAATATGCCATCTAGTTATCGATTGGAAGTGATATATGTATATTAGTGATAACAGTCTACATAAAATATTAATAATAATGATTAACAAATAATATATATTATTTTGATAGATACTTTAATAGTTGTTGTTAGTAATTAAATGCTATAATAATTATAAAAGAAAAATGAATAAAAAAACAAAATTCATAATTACAATTTTATAAGGACAAAATTTGTATATTCTCGAAATTAAGCATAGTTATTAGGGTTGGCTATTCTAGGGTGGACAAAGGTCCACGCCCTATGGGATCCTGGGATCCGGTATTCCCAAAATCCAGGATCTTTAAAATTGAACTTTTCATTACAAAATTAATTAATTAATTAATTAATTAATCTAATAAACTCTTTTCTCTTTCATATACAAAATCTAGGTTTCCTATGTTTGACTAATGACTTAAGAAGCTTGAACTCATCATGTGATCAATTTATTCTTCATTGTTGATATAAAACAATAGATTATTAGACAAATTATTTTCTGCATGATGCACTTAGCTTTTTCTCCATTCAATCAGCGTATTATTTGTTTTTATCATTTTTTTTGTCACGCTATAGTGTAGTCTGTTTGCACTTAAATGCAGTTTTTTTTTTTTCTGCTATATATAACAAATCCCTTGGTTTTGTTTTGTACATTTAGTGTTTCCCTTCCAATAATATTCATCTTTTTCATGTTTTCTACCCTTGCTTTTCTTATATTCTTACGTTCTTTTCTTCTACACTATTCTTATGTTTTTGGTTATTTGAATAATACCTTCATGAACTCACGCAGAATTGCATAAGGCCTCTTAAGATAATTCAAAATTAATTTTTGTATCTTTTACTTCTGGAAACTCTCGTGTATTCTACTGAGTTTGTTTTTATTTGTACATTTTCTATTGATTTAGCAAACAGCAAGAAAGAAGAGTTGAACATAAAATGAATTCGAAAAAAAGAAAAAAGACTTTTTCTAATTTATTGTATCGATTTTTCCAATAATTAATAATAATCTTCAACAAGAAAAGGACCTAAGCCTAAAACTAGAATAAGACATTGTGATGTCAAACATTTCGTGTTACCCTTGTCAGAAACTTGCCCTTTGTGGACCCCACAACGTGTTGCCTCAATACAATTCTCACTGAACATTTTTAGGTTATCTTTTTTCAAATTTTACAAGAAAAAATATTTTATTTTGGTGGAAAGTCAAGACATGCTCATTAAATAGTTACCTTAACCACTTCTATTTAGAGCAATTTTATAAGAAAATAAAAAAATTTATTCGACTACTGAAAGAAATTTACAAAAGAGAACATACATGAATAAAAGATATATTTATAGACAACTTCAAATTGGTAGAGCACGTATGTAACATTATGATCATGTACAGACATAAATTAAAATTAATTTGAACTATTTCATGTTACTTATGTTTAAAATATTTATTGTCATAGATTGCTCTTTATTTTTAATTAAAAATATATGAATTTAATATAACAACGTGTGGCCTAAAAATTGAGTAAAAGAGTGGACCAGTCTCAGACACTTGAATTTTGGTATAATTTTTACCTGGCATGTTTTTGTTGCATTATTTTATTTTGATTGGTCGTTTTTCGTTGCGGTTAGATTGCGTCAGTGAAGTCACTACTAATAAGTAATAACAACCACAACGTTTCCTCGTTTTTTCTATTACTTTTCTCAATAAACAAACAATTTAATAAAGACTCTTCCTCTTATCTTTTTTTGACCGATTACTGTTTTGAACATGTCAAAGTCTTCCTTTCTTTGAAATGATGCTTCAACACGCTCTCTCTTCTTGCATGCTTCTTCTGTATATAACCACTGGCACAACCAATTCCCAACCCTATCATCATCAATCTAGAGCCTCCAAAAAAATTGGTTTTGAACCACACATACTCTTCTCTTTAACCAAAACAAAATTTTGCAGATATATATTTACATATATATATATATATATATATATATATATATATATATATTAGTGCAGAGGCTAAAACATGGGTGAAGAAGTTCTGCAGAGGAAGTTGGAGACAACTCCAACATGGGCTGTTGCAGTTGTGTGCTTTGTGATGCTGGCTATTTCAATCCTCATTGAACATGTTCTTGAAGAACTTGGAAAGGTAATTAAGACTACAGAAAAAGTTACAAAAATATGTATGAGAAAGCAACTTCTGCATGTTATATATATTGTTAATCCTTTGCTTTGTGATTTGTAGTGGTTAAAAAAGAAACACAAAAAGGCTCTTCATGAAGCCCTGGAAAAGGTTAAAGGAGGTACTAGTTTATTAATCCACTTCTTCTATATATATTATATATACCAAGTTAATTTTCCAAGATCCTCTTGGCGAGTCTAATTAAAAAGCTTCATATTTTGTTTGTGTTTAGAGCTTATGCTGCTGGGGTTCATATCCTTGCTCCTAGTGGTGTTTGAAGATCGAATTACTACTATCTGCATCCCAGAAAGTGTTGCATCCACTTGGAATCCTTGTGGTCACAGTGATAAGATTAAAGGTCCAAAAGGGTATATTGACAAATGCGCAGAAAAAGTAAGCAAAATTCACACACATGTATATATTAGTATTACACCTTCCCTGATCTTTTTTTGTTTAACTTTAATGGTAATTAATTGGCTTTCATTTAGATATTGTAAATTTTCAAGAGGGGTATTTTCTTTTATAGAAAGTTTGATTTTTGTTTTGGTGTTTTTGCAGGGTGAAGGGCAAGTTGCTTTTGTGTCTGAATATGGGATTCACCAGCTCCATATATTCGTATTTGTGCTTGCTATTTTTCACATTCTGCAGTGTATCATCACACTCACTTTGGGTAGAACTAAGGTACTTTTATATTGTTTGTATTATTGTTTTTAGCTGAAATTAATGTTTGACTTTCATAATCTATATATTCTTTTTGTTACTACTCATGAATAGATAATGTACATATAGTATATAAAATTATAAAAATGTAACTTTATTTTAATTGAAAAAATACAAATTGGTAAAATCATGTTATTAGCCATCTCAAAACCAATTGTTTTGCTTTTGTCGTATGCAGATGTCAATATGGAGGAAGTGGGAAGACGAAACAAAGAGTCTTGAACATCAGTTCTACCATGGTAACACTCCACACAGAGTTCAAATCTGAAACAAAATATCTGAATGAATTGAAAACATTATAGTTTATCTCTAAGGCTTTAATGTGAAAGGTCCTATGCAACACACGTCGCATCATAAATAAATGTCTTTAAAATATTAACTGCGTTGAGGTTGACTTTTCTACCTATTGGATAACATAACAGGGTCTCTTTGGGTCTTACCGACAAAAAAAATTAAGGCCTGTCAGTGAAAAAACAATATTTTTTCCCAGTATTTGTTTTGAATTCTGGTAGATTTCATTTTAATTAGTAAAATTGATTTTTTCAACTGTTAAACGTGATTGAAATTAATTTAAAATAAAAAAGTATGTCCCAGAATGAAAATTGATTGCTAATGTAAACTGAAAAACCTTTTTAAGAGATATTAATTAGTTTATCTTTGTGACAATAAGTTATTTTCATTTACATTAATTAGGTCATGTTGATTGAATTTCTGAAGGGATTATGTATAAATTTTACATACAGATATTCCTAATAATTTATACAAAATATTGAATAATTAAAATAAATATAATTAATCTCTTCAAAACATAAATACTTTCTTTATTCAGGGGATTGATAAAAAATATCTTTAGAAGGATTAAAAAAATTCAAATATAAAAGTATTCTAATAAATAGTTTTTTAATACAATAAATGTTTTTAAATAAATATTCTTTATCTTTGTTTCCTTAACTCATTTTCTAAAATGTGTCTACCATGTGACAGAAAAGGATTTATTACTAACTTTCATCAATATATTTAATAAGAAATGTTAGCCACGTTTACTTGAAACTCTTTTTTCAACATATTCAAATGTGCATTGCAGATCCTCAGAGGTTCAGGTTTGCCAGGGATACAACGTTTGGACGAAGGCACTTGAACGCATGGAGCAGATCACCAATTTTATTATGGATAGTGAGTACACAAATATGATACATTCATACATTAATAGACTCATAAATTTCTTACATTGTTGTTCCAAAAGGATGACGAAACTAGGCCATTAGATACATTCTGAATTTCAAGCACATGGTTTGTTATTTGTGACACAAATTTCATGAGACCTTTGTATTTTGCTCCAATCAGGTTAGCTTCTGCAGACAATTCTATGGATCAGTTAATAAAGTTGACTACATGGCATTAAGGCATGGATTCATCGTGGTAAGTTTGTATTCACAAAACATGTTCTATATTTCGATGTTTTTTGCTCAAAAGGATATCATAATTAAACTAAGCTATGTAATTTTAGGCACATTTGACTCCAGCAAGTGAGGCAAAATTTGACTTCCATAACTATATCAAGAGAACACTTGATGAGGAATTTGCCGAAGTGGTGGGAATAAGGTAAAAATATCATCCAATTCTTTGCTCTCCTTTTTGCCTCTAGCTTCTTACCTTACCAATTTAAGCTGAACCATGCTTTATGGTACTTGCAGTCCAACCATATGGTTCTTTGCAGTGCTAGTTCTGCTCACAAATACTAACGGTAAGCCCTGTTCAAACATTGAAACTAATTTTAATATGACATATGAAGACAGGCACCGTTGAATTATTTACAGCATTTTCATGCACAATGTTTGTAGAATTCAATTGATACAAGATTATACAGCTTCATATTTTCTTATAGTGTTAAATTGGTGCACCTAAAACTTGACTATTTACTGGACTAGAAACAATATTTGATGCTCGTTATATTCTAGTTTGTTTTTATTAATGATAATTTTTGTTCTATATGGACAGGGTGGTATTCTTATTATTGGATGCCATTTATCCCACTAATTGTAAGCAAAAAAACCGCTCATTCTGCTTATCTTGTTTATTCAATTAAACTGGTCATAATAAGGTTTAATGTGAATCATATAGATAATCTTGTTGGTGGGAACAAAGCTACAAATGATCATAACAGATATGGCACTAAGGATTCAAGATAGGGGGGAAGTGGTCAAGGGTGCACCAGTGGTTGAGCCAGGAGATGAATTGTTCTGGTTCAATAGCCCTCGCCTCGTTCTCTTCCTGATTCATCTTGTTCTGTTTCTGGTAAATTTAATGATCGTTTTCCTATGATTAAACCAACTGTCAAAATTAAGTATTCCAATTCTTGAGTACTGAAAATAGTAGTGCTTTGTTCTGTGCTGCAGAATGCATTTCAATTGGCCTTTTTTTCTTGGAGCACAGTAAGTATTTCATCTTGATCAACTTTCCTAGAAGTTTTGCTTCATTGGATCATGTTATTTAGCCATACAACATTGAAGAAAAGTTGCAGGATTGCGTAGATCATGCTTTCTTGTTGAATCTGTACCGTAAAAGAATTTGCTTACAATAAATAGAATGAAAATCTATCAGTACTAGGAATCAAGATCAAGCTTTCTGGAACCTCAAATTGCTAGGAGAGAAAAAACCTAAGAATAGTTTTAATTAATGAATAAAACAAATCCAATAGTCTTAAGAAAGCTAATTAATTACCTTCATGTCAAGAGAATTGCGACTATTATGCAGCATTTAGCTTAAAAGGAGTAAAAATTTTCTAACTTGCATCATTTTTTTGTTACAGTACGACAATGGGTTCAAAATAAACTCTTGCTTTCACCGAAGTACTGCAGATATTGTCATTAGACTTACAATGGGGTAAGTTCACTTCATTTTCCAAACTGCATGTAACATACCAAAACTTGAAAAATCATTAGTACATTTGACTTGTACTTTGGAGATAATTCAACACACCCTATTTTGTAGTAGCTATATATATCTACTTGTGTGTGTGTAACCTGATAAGAAAGTGAAACTTTGCAGGGTTCTCACCCAAGTTCTATGCAGCTATGTGACTTTGCCTCTTTATGCTCTAGTCACACAGGTAAAAATACATGAACATTAATTATATCAAATTGAGACTTTCTTTACCAATATAATGGTAGGTAGGTACTTATGTCATTTTGTTCTTTGGTGGCATTATATAGATGGGTTCTACCATGAAACCAACCATTTTCAAAGATAATGTGGCAACAGCACTGAAGAACTGGCATCACGCTGCTAAAAAGCATATCAAAGACAACAAGGAGTCAACTTCTAACACACCATTCTCAAGCAGACCAGGAACTCCAACTCATGGCATGTCTCCAGTGCACCTGCTTCACAAGCACCCTAGACACAGTGATAGTCCACTGGTTTCTCCAAGAACATCAGATTATGAAAATAGGCAATGGGAGGTTGAAGGGTCACATTCCCCAAGTCACCATGCAAGAGATATTGATCATGAAGAGGCCATGCAGATGCAGCCTCCAGCAGCAGAATTGCCTCCTGCTGGACTCAATCCTATTCGAACTCAACATGAAATCAACATTGCTTTGTCTGAATTTTCATTTGGGAGGGGACGAAACCCTGGTAGAGGAGATGAGTACTAGAAACATTTCCTTGTATTATAGCTTCAATACATGTCAAACACATCTATGTTGTAAGTAAAAAGGAATCATTTTGCTTTTGAAGATTGAAATGAAAGTGAAGTAATTTTGCTCGGACAACATGATTTGTTACTTGATTACATCTCTGGTATAAGAGTTTCACTTTCACCAGTATAAAATTCTTTTTTCCTATCTCTAAATTAATATTGTTGATCATATTCAAAGAAATGTGTGAGGTGATCAATTTGAAAAACTAGCCAAAGCTCAAAATATTGGACACCTTCAATCACTTTCCTTTCATAATGCAAATTTAATCAATCTAACAATTGAATTTCATTGCTTTATTTTAATGATAATATATATATATATATATATATATATATATATAATTTAATATGATATAACCTTTTAAAAATAGTTATCTAATAATAAATATTTACATACTTTTAAATATAATATTATATGTTAAAATAAACTCATGTAATCAATTTTTATATAATAAAAATATGAAATACAATGGTTGAATTATTTAAATTTAAATTTTGAAACAGTTATTAAAAATGTATTTTGAATAATACATCTAATATAAATTGGTCATATATATATATATATATATATATATATATATATATATATATATATATATATATATATATATATATATATAAAAAATATTTTT
>Ga0099824_1008044_pt1 | contig 13637 bp, 5 predicted proteins | sample SiratrowhiteBW_FD_76837 | JGI IMG/M metagenome (GOLD analysis project Ga0099824, IMG submission 76837) | Root nodule microbial communities of legume samples collected from California, USA - Siratro white BW | ecosystem: Host-associated > Plants > Roots > Nodule | place: USA: California... | reverse complement strand
TTTTTTTTATTTTTTTTTTTTGTTTTTTTTTGTTTTTTTTTTTTTTTTTTTTTTTTTTTGGTTTAGTCTACTCTTTTCTTTTTTTGTTTTTTTTTTTTTTTTTTCTTCTACGTTATGTTTTATGTAATGACGCATAATTGACGAAATCTGAAATATCGGTCTAATGTCATGTTTTATACATGATATCTAATGTAAGCTTTATAGAAAAAGTATAACAATAAATTTAGGCGGGTTTTCGCGCAATGCTAAGATTGCTAGGAGATTCAAATTATTGAAACATTCTCTTCACTTGTGGTTAAGGCTGCAAACATTGACCCTCCACATGCGCACAGATAGAAAGCATTGCCCAAAAGATGATATGTCAAGGGCGTTCGGACAAATTAATCTACAAATAAATTTAATTTTTCAACAAGTTAAACATAGGTTAATTTATCAAAACTCTCTGATCTGAGTTCTCAAAAATCTTATTTATTCATAAATTAATTTTAATTTATAGAAAAGTTTATTTAATATTTTTTCTTAATTTGTAGAAATGTTTATGGGAGAGACTTGTCCAAAAAGTTCAAGAATAATGAAGAGTGATGAGGGCTGTGATATTAGACATATAATGTGACTCTAAAAACCACTAGAAACAGCAATGTCTAACTTCAGTTCATGAGCAATGAATTAAACTAATCAATAACATTGGAGGAGGTCTTACTCTACCTGAATAACATGGGTTCCAACTCCACCAGCACCTCCAAGCACAAGAATAGATTTGCCTGCAGAAAAGCCAGTTCGTTCAAGGCCTTCATAAGCTGTCTCAAGTGTTAAAGGAAGGCTAGCAGCCTCAGCAAAACTCAGATTCTGTGGCTTGTGAGCCAATAGTATCTCTTCTGCAGCAGTGTACTCAGCCAAAGAACCAATCACCTTCGGATGGTCCAAAGCCTTCAAATTGATATCACCATAAACTTCATCCCCAATCTTGAATTTCTTTACATTACTTCCCACTTTCACCACCACTCCAGCAGCATCAAACCCTGGAGCAGTCTGCACATCCACCCCACCACATATAAAAAAAAAAGAAATTAAGAATATAATTAGAAATTAAAAATATCCCACTTTTTTTGCATGAACTTTGCGATTTTATTTTATTTTTCTAGCTTTCCACTAAAATCTCTGTTTCTTTAATCTGAACAAGGATAAAAAGCGACAATCAACACAAATATTACATAAGTAATTGTGTTTAGCAAACTCAAGTCCGTGTTTTGCTGTGATTTTGGTAGTGCTCAATCGGTGTTCTGGAAGAGTATAGGTATGCTTACCTATTTTTGAAAGTGTACGGTTGTGCATTGGAGAATTGTGTCAGATAAAATTTCTTCATTCAAAATTAATTTCTTTTGAGATAAATATTTTATAAAAAAAAAATGCATGCTTTTGCAGATCTTGTTTAATAATATACATTTAAAAAAAAAATATTTCATGTTGGTTCAATTAATTTTGTTTGAATCCCTTAAACATCATGTCAAATATTGTAAATGAATGATAAACAAAATTAAAAAATTGGTCAATTAGAATTTGGATCTGCGTAGTCCATCCCCAAACTTTGTCTGTGAGACGAGAGTTATACACTATGTTCACTTTATTTTTAGTCAAATATGGTTTACAATATTTTGCTTGTTCTTGGTGCCATCGACTTTGGTTTATGAATAATATTATAGATGACCCAATAGCATACAATAAACTTTCACATAAAATCTTATAATTTGAGCCTGAGTCTAACTTTATTCTAACTTTACCAAATCAGTTTATAAATTGAGTTATAAACTTTTTTTATTACTGTGGAAGTTCCAACCCATACCCTTTCGTTCAATTACTAGAATTGGATATATGAATCAATCTTAAAATTTGGGTTAAACTTAAATTAACTCACTAAAATCAGTTTGAAAAAGAGAATTACTCTTCACTTATATGAACTATGTTGATCTTATCTCGAGTCAAGTTAGATTTAAAAAAAAAGAAAAAAATACATGTATAGTGTAAAGGTTAGTTATCAATAAAGTGAATAAATTATTTTTACAGGAAAAGAAAAAAATATTTCTTTCGTCATCAAGATTCCAACTGGACCAAACCTATCTACTGCATTACCTTATATAAATAAAAGGGTTTCATTTATACAAGTACAAAAGTAAATAAACAAGTTTCACGAAATCTCTCAGTTACATTATTATTTTTAAAAAATTATTAAATTTAAAATTAAATTTTTTTATAAAATAGTGAGTTAAGGACAAACAATGATCCTACAAACAGCAAAATATAAAACATCAAGTTAGAAAAAGTAAGAAAAAACGGAAGCAAAAGACAAATTGGGGGCTATGAAATAATCTTACTTACGGGTAAAGGGGAATCGGAGTTCTTGAAATAACCTTCCATTCTCTTGTAATCAATGGGGTTAAGCGAAGCAGCAGCGACCTTGATGAGGACCTGATCTTCATTCACCTCAGGTAAAGGCACGCTGTGGTTGAACTTGAGAACTTCGCTGGATTTGCCATACTCCGAGTAAGTCCAAGCTTTCATGTGAGAAGGCAGTGATGTTGCAGCCATGCTTCTTCTGCTGCTGGAACTGAATCGCCCTGCAAGAATGAAGGAAAACTATCACAGAAAGTAGGAACAGATCCAGAGTTAATGCGAAGGTAAAGTGGTTTTGTGAATAAAATATCAGCAGTATTGAGTTATACTGACCATACGATTATAAAAGCACGTTTAGCATGATTACTCGTTGCTTCGGAAAAACAATTGCTTATTACTCTACTTTTCATCCAAGGAAGTAGTTTATATATAATACTCAATCAAAAGAGGACCATACATAATTTTGCGAATTAGTTGAAAAGTTTTATCTAATTAATAAATAAAGACATTTTTTATGTTTTATTTAGATTGGATTATGGAAAATATGAAAGCGAGTCAAAAGGGAAAATAGGCAGAATAAGAAAGATGATAAAAAATAGAAAATTGAATATGTTTGTTTATTATTATTAATTTTGTTTTTGAATTTATTATTTTAATTAATTAAGCTTAATTGATTATTTTTTTTCTGGTATAATTAATTATGAACAGTCCACCCAAATAATTTAACGCGTGTATATCTCTTTCCATATTTTTTAAAACTTTTTCCTCTCTAGCTTTTTTGTGTATTTCTTTTTTTCGTTTCTTTGCTTATACCTTTTTGGGTCTTGAAATAAAAGAGACGGAAGTAAAATTGCAATAAGCGAAATATTTTATGAGTTCTTTTTATTTAACTAAAAATAACTCCTAATTTCAATTGCGCAAAAACATTGTAATTTTAATTTAAGAACGAACTATTAGTTAAATTGAACATAAATATAATACTTTAGCATAGATTATTATACTATTATGCAAATTTGGCAATAACGCATGTAACATGAATGTTAAGAATTAATTTCACAGTAACGAACCTATAACACTAAGAAACAAATTAATAAATGAACAGAAGGTGAATAGGATTTTGTGAATGTTGAACAGTAATCTAAACTTTTACAACTTGACCTATTTATTTAAAAAATTACATGGAATTCCTAATTTCTTGATGGAGCCATGTTTTTCAGCATGATAATTAATTTTTTTTTTTCATATTTCTTCATTATCTTTAGTGTAGAATATAATACAATACAATATTATTGTATTTTCTGAATATTAAAATAATTTTTTTTAATCCATGTATTATTAAAATAATTTTTTTAATCCATGTATTATTAAAATAATTTTTTTTTTTCATATTTCTTCGTTATCTTCTTTAGTGTGACTCTAACTATAATATAAAATTATTGAAATGATTTATAAAGAAACCTTTTTTATGAGAGGATATAGACTGTATCTACTTTTGATACTTAAAATCAATTGCGAAAAATATAAATTTTAAAGATTAGATAATATCAGTTAAAATCCAGAATATAATATCACAACTAATTATGTCTTATAAAATATACCTTTTACTATTAATAAAGACACTTAAATCTAAATACTCTAGTTTAGGTCACTTAAGCTTCCAACTATAACCGTTCTATCTTAAATTGTTAAAAGGACATCTTAATCAGAACAATTACGAGAGTCATTTATTGTCAACTTCAGTTTATCTAAGACCAGACCATAGTGGAGGTGGAGTCATTTTATGGTCAATCTTAATTCATTTAAAGTCGGACCTCAATCAAGATAGAAGTTTTTATTGTCAACCTTTGTTCATTTGAGCTTGAATTGTTTTATTTGTCAATCTCAATTCATTTAAGGTTGGACTCCACTGATTTTATCATCAATCTCAATTCAGTTGAGCTGATGCCATTTATCTTGGACCTCCATTCATTCAAGTGCGCTGTTTTATCAAACCTTATCAATGGATTAGACATGTTTTAGAAATGACTGTTTGACTTCTAGAAATGTTATTTTTAAAAATATTTAAAATTTTATAACTATTAATGTTTTAAATTTCAAAATAGTTTGAAATAATTTTTTTCTTATTTTCATTAAAGGAATCACTCTTCTTTCCTATAATAAAGTTTATAATTCAAAAAAATTATAATTTTTATATTAGATAACCAATTCAGATAGATATCTTAATAAAATAAAATAAAAACTAGTTGAACTAGTAATAATAAAATTATTATTTATATATTTTTATAATTATCTCTTAATAAATATTTTTAACATTTTTATCCTAAATTTCATAATACGAGATTTAAAATATTAAAAATTTTAGTATATATATGACAATAATATTTTTTAAGAAGAAGTAATCAATTTAAAAATGATAAACAGGTAATTGACAACCTCCCGTTGTAAACTATCAAGATAAATAAGAAGTATGTTACATAATAATACCTATTTAAACTAATTGTATAATAATAAGATTGTTATTTAAGAAACATTAAATATAATTACATATTATTTTTTTAAAAAAATATTTAAACCAAGAATATATTTGAATTTAAGTAACACAATATATATTTTGTGAAATATTTAGTTAAAACAAATAAATATTTAATAAAAAAATGTATTTAAATTTAAATATCATAATATCTATTTGGTAAAATATTTTGTGAAAACAAAAAAAATATTTAAATTAAAAATATATTTAAATTTTAATAAGACAATATATATTTCATAAAATATTTAGTTAAAACATAAAAGATATTTAAATTTAAGAATGTATTTAAATTTAAGTAGCGCAATATATATTTCATAAACTATAGAGTTAAAACAAAAAAAAGTTAAATTGAAAAAAATATTTAAATTTTAATAACATAATATATATTTCATAAAATATTCCTTAATTTCTTTTTTAATTAATCATTCTATTATTATCTTAAAAAATAATATTTTTAAATTATATTCATAAAAAATATTTATTAAATGTGTAAAGCAATAATTAATATTAATAGACAAGTTTAGAGAATGCAAACAAAAAAAAGACAATGAATATAAAAGAAAGTTCTTCATTATCTTTCTATCCTGGAGGTTTTATACAATCCTACCATTATTAATGTCAAAACTAGAGAAACTTTGATTTTTAAAAGAAAAAGAATTTACCCCTTTTAAAAGTTATTGCAAAGAGGTTTTCATAAAAACATACAAAGAGAATGAGTAATTGATAATTAAGGGGCTTGAAAAGTGATAGTTATTCTGAATCACTCATATATCATTGCATTAGGTTTTTCAATAAAAAGAAGAGTATGGAGAAATTTTCCATCCGGCTGTGAGTGTCCATGTTTTGATTCAAAATTTAGGCAATTGCTTCCTCTACCCATCAAATGCTTCTAGTAACCTATCAAATTTTCAAAATTTCAATTGTATCTTTAACAATTTTATATGAAAGGAGAAGTGAATCGTGGTTGATGGCGAACTAAGGCTACTTCGGTAGCGGTGAGAGGAGTAGGTGGTGGTGTTTTTGTTCAGTGAGGTAAGGAGAGGCCGTCTGGATAAGTTCTGAGTTTTTTGTTTTTTTTCCTTTTGAATTGAGATGCATTATAATCTTTCGGAAATCTGGTTTTGGAAGAGACTTTCGGAATGACTATTTCGAAACTTGTTTGGGAGGTGTAAGGTGTTTTTGAAAAGGACTTTCTAGAAATCAAGAAATACATTTGAAATTTTTTTTTCTGAAAGTTAAAAAAAAATATTTTGAAAAAAATTTCTAGAAGTCAAAAAATGAAGGCTCTTCGAAAGTTAATGGGAGGATGAGAAATGTATTACGAAAATTTTAGAAATACTTATTTGTATTCTGAAAAGACTTTCTGAAAGCGTTTTTACGATGGAATACTGGAGGCAACTGCCCAAAAAGTAACCTAAAAAATCAAAGCATTAAGATTTGGGTCCATTGTTTATAGTGAGAAATTTATTTTATATTAATCTGAACTAATATTATTTAATTCTTAAAGTTAGTATTTTCTCCCATCCATGGTTTATGAGAAGTTTATTTTATATTAATCTGAACTAATATTATTTAATCCTTAAAAGTTAGTATTTTCTTCTATCAATTTCAAGTATTACAAATAGATATTCTTATTATTTTCGTCTAACTAATCCACTAGATAAGTTACATTCATATTCATTTTTAATAAGAGATCATACAAACTAATGTTACATAATCCCAATTTTAAGGATAGGTGAAAATCTTTTCAAAAGAGGTGTTGTTTAACTAGGTGTTGTTTAACTTTTGGATGTTCCACGGTACAATTAGTTATAAATATTTTGATATCTCTCAATTCTTTAGGAAATTACACAATTAGCTTTATTGTTTTAAAAAAAAATTACTATTAAGAAAAAAGAGTGACTCAAAATGATCAACATTTCTTGGAACTATTTTTGTTTTTGTGATTCATGTCTTTAGTTCTAAAATTCATTGTATGATGACTTTTAGTTTGTATTTTAGTTGTGGTCAAACTTTCCAAAGTAATCTAATTACTTTGATGTTATTTCTTTGGTGTTTTTCTGATATCTTGACTAGGGTTGTATTGCTTCTTATAAGCTTTCAGAAGTGGTATTGAATTTTCTTGAAGGATTTTTATAAAACTTAAACATACAATGAATTGGTTTAATTAAAGTAATTAAGCAACTAAATATTGCTCTTATGATAAAATATTTAAATAACCATAATGCTACATATGAAACTTTTGTAAAACTTGTTTTAGAACCTTAATCCATTTCATCTAGTAAGAATTAATAATGTTTGTACGAAATGTTCATAATTAAATCAATGTTCATAATTAAATCGACCCAACCTTTTTAACTCACCCCATAATCACTTTTTGAAAATTTTTACCCTGTTACATCCCAATCCATAATTATATTTCTATCTTCTTTCAATACTTATTACATTTCTATCTCATCACAATACTTGGTATATATACTTGTTACATTTATCACATTCTCACTTTCCTTACATGCACCTGCAGTGCTTGTTAATACCTAAGATGTGAGAAAAATCACCAATCACCCAAGTAATATAAATAAAACACCATCTTCATTAAAATGCAGTCAGCTCCGCCAAGCTGTAAATCTACCTATATCCATACAAATAAAATTAACACAAACAAAGAGAATTACCCTTTCTGTACAAAGTGAGTCTGCTTTCTGAAAATATCCGGCAATTTCCAAGATAGGATAAAACTTAATCCTGCGGCGCAGATAATAGTTTGCACACCTCAGACACCATATATGTATAAATTATCTGAATCTTACGATGATAGAACCTGAGACAAGAGAGGCCAAGGCAAAGGCCACAAAAGCAACCAAAGACAAAGCCACAGATGCATTTGCCATGTAGGGGAACTTGTCCGCGCCCCAATTGGATTCCCAGTCATAAGCTCTAGTGGCTGCCGATGATGATGCTGACATTAGAAGGTATGTCAATATCTGCATTTCAAAACCACAAGTTCAGCACTGGGTAGTATGCAAGCAACAAGATTATACAACATCACTTTAATATACCTAATATAAGGGAATGTTTGTAATCAAGGACTAGATAGAAAAGTGATAAAAAAATTATCATAAATCAGCACTCATTATGGTAAGGCCACCATCATGGATTGTGCCTTATTTGTTTTCATTTCTTCCTTGCTGATCAAAAAAATAATGGATGTGTATCCATTCTTATAACAGTTTATTTGGTTATCTTTGAAAAAAAGTTTCTATACTGACAGTAGACGTATTGAAACAAGTAGTATGTGTTTTGAAACGTGTTAAGAGAATTATGACAGTGGTGGGTAAAACCACTATCTATTTGAAGTGGTCAAAAGGTTAAATCCATATTTATCTTGTGAAAGGCTCATAACTTAACCCCAGCTCTGTTCTCAGAGTCTATGCATGATAACGTCCTATAAAAAGAGGCGAAAACACGAAAACACCAAGCATAAAAAAATAAGTAATTAATTGAACAAAAAAGGACACAATTGAACAAGTTTTTGTTTACTAATTACTGATAATTTAAACAGTAGAGCACTGATTTCAACTATCACCATTCTACCAACAGAAATTTATATTAAACCCTTAAACCATTCTACCAATCTTAAATCAAACATTTTAGTACACACATGTATAAATCCTTAGTGTTCTGAAGTGAGCATTTTAGTCTCCCACTGAGTTTGATTTTTCGAACATTAAAAAATTAACAGAATACATAAATATCTTTATTTTATACGTTTTATCTTTTTCACATAAATATGTTTACTACCTCAAATTTAGAGGAAGTTTATTTTTGGTCTTTCAAATTTAAAATTGACCCTTTTAGTCCTCGTAATCTAAAAAAAAAAAAAAAAAAACTAGTCTTTTTGCCGTTAAAATCATTAAGTATTCTGCTTATATGACTTAAAACTATAAGTTATTTACATAACAACCTACTTAGATTTTGCATCATCATTATCATCAAGTATTCAATTATGTTTCCTTCGAAGTACTCACGTTGACTTTTATGTACAAAACATTTGGGTGGAGGGACTAGATCAAGTTTATTTTTTTTCAAGTTCTCAACTCAACTCAACTTTGAAGGACTAATTATTGAGCATATAAAAATACTCCAAAATTGAAGGACATAACTTTTTGCTGTCCCATTTCACTGTTTTGACAGCACATTTTCTATGATAAAGTTCGGCTTCAGAGAAACCAAAAATGATTTTCACAAACTGTGTTGTAAGACAGCTAACAGGAAAGATGATATAGATATGGTATGAGTATTAAAAAAAATGTTTAAGAAAGCAAACACACAAAACATGGAAAGGGAGTAAAAAGGTATCCTAAAGGTCTTATACTTTTTGGACATAAGATTTCTCTCAAGATGGATTATTGGTTTTCACAAACCAATATTCTCACACCAATAGACTCAACTCAACAATAGTCTTCGGTTGTGTGGTTCCTCAAATCATTTCATTATTATCATTATTCAGCACAAATTACGCCAGCCCCAAACAACACTACAAAATTCAGATTTAACAAATTCAAAAGCTAAGCAAGCTTTCTTTCCATATCAAACAAATTAATGGATAAAACATCCTTAAAATGAGAGAGAACAGAGTAGTGACTTTACCTGATCCAGTGCGAAAGTGAAATAACCCCTTAGCTGGTGATCCACCACGTGCTTTCCCGTAGACAAGTACCGCCAGAGATCACAAATCTGAAGCCCAGAATGCAGAAATCCAATCACATTCACTGACAAACTATACCTGCAAAATCACATACAAGATATAAAACACACCCCTTAACTCATTATTACAAAAAAAATTGCTAATTGAACTTAGAAATATAATACCTGAATTCCTTGTAGAGATAGAAAGAGTCGAGAGCCCAACCCCGATTCTTATCTGCGGCTAGCACCGAGAAAGATGCCAAGCAGAATACAAAAGCGGAAATTCGAAGACCCAGTAAGAGCTTGCTCCACGTCGCAATTTTTTTCGACTTTAATAGACCGGACACATCCGGTCTCAGTCGTCGATTACCGGCGGCGCCGGTGGCTTGTTCGACGTCTTTTACGAAACCCTCCTCAGCACCGGGATCGACCTTGGTCACCACCGCGGGCTCCACCTGGAACCGGTGAGCCGTCACCACAGGCGGAGAGAGGCGCTGGTCGGCGATCGTGAAGTGGCCGTCGGAAATCGACGAGTCCGATGATGAATCGGGCGGCGGCTTTTGAGGCTGCGGTGAGGAGTGGCCATCAGAGACGGGGGAGTCGGAGAGAGAATGGAGTGGCGGCGAAGGGGATTTGCGGGTTCGGAGGGAAGGGGAACTGAGAGTGAGGGATGGTGAGGGTTCCGAAACAGAGTAGGATTGATTTTCTTCGTTTTTCTTTTGCTCTGACTCTTGTTCCTCTTTCTTGTCCCCTGAATCCTTTTCGATTGCTTTTTCTTCAGAGTTCTCTTTCTTCATTTCTCCTTCCACGATGATTTCTCACTCTGTTTCAAGTTTTGAACAAGCTAGTTACCCTCTCCCACTCAGAAAGTACTATTTTACTGTTTCTTTATTCAATAAATTGGTAGTGCTAAGATCATTTTTAAGGCACAAATTCAACAAAAACAAAGTAGAAAAAAAAAAAACCATAACAAAAGATAGAAAGGACTAAGCCCATGCGTACTAAGTAAATCTATTACATTGTCACTGAAATCTACCTCTTTATAAATGAAGCAACTTTGTCCCACTAGTTGAATCTTGAATCAATGATGTCTACTTGCCAAAATTGGTTAGGGTGTCACTTTTCCTCTCTAAAAATACACAAAAATGATAAAGGATACCTTCCGTTGGCATACAATTACCCTACACCTATTTTGTGTCTTTCTTTGATTTAGAAAAAAGAAAGTGGGTTATACTATTTGAATTGGCTTTTTCTATTCCATTCCTTCTTCTCATTTTTTCTTCCTTCTCCTCACTTTGTATTGCCTTTGTTTCTCTTCACTTACCAAAAGTGTTGCTTCTTCTTTCACTGTCGTCATTCATTTATCTTCTTTTCCTAACTACTATCTCCTTCGTCACTCCTTCGCTACAATGTGATTCTAAGCCGGAAGTTTTCATCAATGTAGACAGTCTTGATCTTGTTGTTCTCCATAACTTCTTCTCTATTGCCACTGGTTTAGATCCCACATCCTATAACCTTCATCCCTTCATTGCTCTTGTTTTTTCTTTGACACCATCTTTCTGATTGACATATTGGGGTGACTTAATTTCTTATCATTTTTCCTCCACTTTCAATCACTTTTCCTTTTCATTATTATTTTATTCATTTTTTTATCTTGCTTGTTTGAAATTGCATTTGTTATTTGCCTAAATTTGGATGTTGGGTATAGAAGATGGATTTGCATCAAAGGTCCTCCCCTTTTCAATGTTCCTTGGAAATTCCCACTTTTTTTTTTAATTTTTAGATTTGTTTTTACATTTCTGATGAAGCTTTAGTATGAAACTAGTGAAATTTAATTGATATTTTTTTATGTATTTGTCTTGTGTTGTTGAACCGTTCCATACCTAGAGGCATTTTGAATACAGATAAAATGATATGTATATGTTTTATCTTATAAAAATGTTTTAAAGCTCGTCATACAACCTCTTTTAGGAATAAGGACATTATCAATCACTTCCGAAACTTTTTTGCAATTGTTTTTATTAAGAATTCTAACATAGTTTGGAAAGGGATGTGGTTGGCAATAGTGTGGAAAATTTGAAAAGATAAAAATAAAATTATTTTTAATAACGGGGTAGTGGATGAGGTTGAGATTTTTGCAATGACACAAGTGAAAACGTGGTATTGGGCTAAGACTGGTAGGTAGAAAATACACTACTCCTTTTCGGACTGGTGCCTTAACCCACGAAAATGTTTGGTAGAGCTTAGGTAGTGATTGTTGAAGAGTACTGATTGATCTCTCATTATAAATCCATACTAAGCGTACTCGGGTTGGTGACGGGGCAGGTAAAAAGGGAACTAGTTTTGTGTTGTATTTACTTGCAGGTAAAGCATGACAGCTCTAAACGGATAATAAATTTACATACGAAAAAGGAATGAGGTGTAGTAGACTTTATGATAAATTATGCAATGTGGTGCTAAAGTTTGGAGACAAGGATGACAGGAACTGTAATATATCAGATCATGTTGGAATATAGCTATGAGAATATCATGCCTCCATTCTGGTTAACATGGCCTGCTATTTGTCGTTTCAATCCTAAGCTTTAACAAAATGTTGATTCAGCTACTGTATTTCTATTGTTATCTATTTTATAATTAGAGTTTTGTTGTAGTTGTATAGGTATATTTTGTAATTGCTATATGTTGATCCGAATTTACTACTTTACCCTCTTTTGTGTTTAGGGTTTTAAAGATCCCCTTTTGTATCTCATTTTTTCAATTGAGAAAATAGAGAATCGTTTTAACAAACTGGTATCAGAGCTTTAGGTTTAGGTCAAGAACTCTTCCTTCCTAGCCACCTTTCACAGTCCGTTGCCATCGCCGCCGCCGTCCCCTTACTACCGTCGCCGCCGCATCCGCTCTAGCCGCCGCTACCCAATTCGCTCCAGCCGCCGCTGCCCACTCCGCACACAGCCACCGCTGCCCACTCCGCGCACCGCCGCGGTTGCCTAGTCACCGTTCGCCGCCCGTCGCTCACCGTTAACAGTTGCTCGCCGCCACCGCCTCTACACCCGCGACTTCTCCAATCACCATAATTGTGCGAGACGTCACAGTTGTGGTTCTCCGCATTTTGTCATTTGTTTTTGATTATTGGTTCGTGGCTCCCTATTTGGAAGAAAATGTCGTCCAAATTTGATATTGAGAGGTTTGATGGGAATACGAGTTTTGCACTTTGGCAAGTGCGGATGGTTGCCATATTGTCCACCCTTGGCATCAAGGATGCCATCTATGGTAGAGAAGTCGATGCGAAAATGACGAATAAGAAGTGGAAAGAAATGGATGATAAGGCTCTTTCCACTATCCAGTTGTGTTTAAGTGATGCAACACTTCAAGAGGTTATCTCGGAAACGACCGCTATGGGTTTGTGGAAGAAGTTGGAGGAGACGTATATGAAGAAGTCTTTAACAAATCGGTTGCGGTTGAAGCTATGCATCTACACTCTTCATATGGCCGAAGGTATATCTATTTCCGATCATATTACGGAGTTTACCTCAATCTTGAATGATTTGGCAAAGTTAGATGTCAAGGTAGAGGATGAAGACCAAGCTTTGTTGTTGTTGTGCTCTTTGGCTACATCATATAAGTCGTTTAGGGACATGATGGTTTACTGTAGAGAGAAAATTTCTCTTGAGGATGTGAAGGGTAACCTGCAAGCCAAATTGCACTTGGATAATGGGATGACCAGTGTTGATAAAGGAAGTCAAGGTGTTGGTTTAGTGGCCGAATGGGGGAGGTCTAAGGACAAAACCCCAATGGAAAATAAAAATTGGTCAAAGTCAAAGCACAAGAATCTTACATGCAATTATTGTAAGAAGAAGGGACACACAAAGACCAATTGTTTTATTTTGCAGAATAAACAAAAGGGTCATGGAGGTGTTGCTTCAGAAGAGGTCAATGTGGCCAAGGATGATGACACATATGATGTTCTTTGTGTGGTTGATAATTGTGTCAATGATGAGAATGCTTGGATTATGGACTCGGGTGCTTCTCA
>Ga0099824_1008043_pt1 | contig 13638 bp, 6 predicted proteins | sample SiratrowhiteBW_FD_76837 | JGI IMG/M metagenome (GOLD analysis project Ga0099824, IMG submission 76837) | Root nodule microbial communities of legume samples collected from California, USA - Siratro white BW | ecosystem: Host-associated > Plants > Roots > Nodule | place: USA: California... | reverse complement strand
GGGCAACACACAAGATTTAACGTGGTTCGGTTTCCCTAATCCACGTGCAACAGGAAGAATTTTATTCACTTGTGATTGCTGAAGATTACAAATACAAGTTGTGTATTTATAGGGAGAAACTAGAGTTACTGTCTAATTGGGCCTAACTCAAATCAAGCCTCCACAAAGCCCAACAGTTAAAAGGGTGGTCTAATAAATTGTTTTACAATTTTAATATATTAAAAAGATTTGCAATAAAAAAATAATATAAAAAGGAGTCTCTTATCTTTGGGATTTGGCCAACAGTCATGGGCATTTTGGAACATACTCCTTTGGGAAAATGACATGTCACGCAACGTTTGCTCTTTCATATACACATCCAATGTCACGTGTCGCCCACTTATCCGTAATCCCACAATTTGTGGGACCGATGTGTACGGGAGAACCTTATCTCTAGGAGAATCTAGATCCAAAAGCCACGCAATGTGTGCCCACGTTGTGCCTCATGAAATCGACGGCGCAGATTTATTCCGCAGGCCCATCACTTGTTGGGCCTTTAACGTTTCGCCGTCGTTAAATATTCCTCTCATGCTGCTTTATTCTGGAACCTGCTAACTGGATCCGTTTGATCAGCTAAGACGCGCCGCACCCGTGTTCTCATGGGCCTCCTCGACCACTTGTGGGATGACACCGTCGCCGGCCCTCCGCCGGAGAACGGCCTCGGCAAGCTCCGAAAGCACCACACCTTCGCTTTCCGATCCAACTCCGGCAAGGGTATGCATGCATGCCCGTCGAACTCGGTTCAGCTTCCCCAGTTAATTTTATCTATTCCAAAAAAAAAGAACGAAAATCGCAACAAGAAATAACTTTTTGAAATAATTCTTACAACCTCACGCTAGATGTGTTAAATCTTAACGTGGTTAAAAACAATCTGCTTATACTAATGAGAAAGCGTTGTCGTTGTGTGATTTTGGTTTTGGTGGATCAGAATCAGACAGCGGAAGCGTGAAGTCATACGGTGAGGATTCGCCGGAAGATGCGATGAGAGTTACGCGTAGTATCATGATCGTGAAGCCACCTGGATATCAGAGTCAGAGTGGATCGGCGCCGGCTTCTCCCGCCGGTTCTACTCCTCCGGTGTCTCCGTTTTCGGGTAAGGTTGTGCTTCACTTTTTTTATTGTCAGTGACATGACGAATTAGACCTTGGGTTTTATTTCGGAACTGGGATTGTCTTTACTCCTGGGAAACTGGAGTAACACCAGAGTGAGAGTGTGACTGAGGCGGTTGCTGTAGAATTTTTTATAAGGGTAATTCTGTCTATTCAGACGGACCTTATTTTTTCTGTGATAGCGTAGGGTTAACTAGGGTTAGTCATGATGGCTGTTGTTTCCTTTCCACATATTCAACAATGTGCTTATCCATATCCAGATACACGTAGCACTACAAATAAAATAATATAATATAATAAACCTTTGCAGGTGCTTCGGTTTAAAAAGTGAGATCAGAATAAGTTGATTCTATAAATTGATATTCATTATTACTCCTTGGATTTTTGAAGAATTTTTATTTTTGTTTATTTGTTATTTTAACACATTTTTTATCGATTATATTAGTGTGTATATCAATCTTTAGATAATTCATAGGTATATTTATTTTGTGGATGGAAAAAGAAATAGGTAAAGTAAGAAATTATATAATTACTTTATTAAAATTAAGAAAGTATGTTATATTTTTGGTTTTGTAAAGAAAACTAACTGTTTCATTTGGGTTCTGAAGGTGTCACCCTGGGCTAACTTCTGAATTGAGTTTGTTACATAGTATATATACATGTAATATAAAAGGCTTCTTTTCTTGAGTTTTAAATAACAATTAAAGCATACAGGGTTTTAGGATGTTTGACGGCTTATTTAAAAGCAAAAGCGGCTGGATATTTATCTATTAGTGTTTGGATAGTTTATCTGGAAGATGCTTTTGATGACGTAAATCTGCATTCAGCATGATAGTAATATCTGTACAAGTGATGGAGTGATTCATATGAGAGTGAATACGTCTTTATAGTTTAAGTCTCAACGCTACGTTTTATTATTATTGTCTGTATAAACTATGAAGAAAAACTAAAAAAGGTCTGCAGTTTGGTTTGGTCGCAATATGAAGCAGTTTAATGAAGAATATAGTATGATATACGTGTTATTGATAGTGAAATTTTATCATGCAATGAAGAATATAGCATGATATACTTGTTTTTGAGAGTGAAGCTTTGTCATGCAATGAAGAATATAGCATGATAAACTTACTATACGTGCATGTATGGTTGTGATATAGGAGCTAGAGAGTCCTTCCGCTTTCGAAGAAGGTCGACATCTGATGCGATCGAGAAGACTGGCCAGAACAGACCAAGCTCTTCTTCTCCTTTCGATGTGTGAGAAGTAACCCTCCTCGCTCTCTTCCATGATAGTTTGTTTTCCTCTCCTTTTGGTCATGCTGTATCCAGTTTTGTTTACCTTTTGTGCATATATGTGTGTGTTTACGAGTTCATCAGTTTTATTATTGGTCTTAGTTTGTCTACTGTCAAACTAGTTATGGTTGTGGTGGGTTAGCTGTAAATAGGTAAAAACGCAGATATGGGCGTGCTTTTGCTAAGTGCACTGTGTATATATATAAAGCCTTTTCAAGGTTTGTTTAATTAGTGTTTGTTTTCACGCTCTAAACTATTTCTTTCTAATTCTTTCCATACATGTATATTTTGTATCTCTTTTCTGAAAAATGAGGTATTCCTTGAACATAAAAACTAAAAAGTTCAGAAGGGTTCAATATGGAAAGCAATTCTGTCTGGCTTTAAGGATGGCGTATGAATTTTGGGAGAGGTGGCCTTGTCTTCAAGTATGGCTTGGAAAGGGACACTTCGTAATGGGGCTTGACCCACATATATTCTTTAATATATTTACATGTCTTTTTGTCGGAACGTCCTTTTTCAAGCAACTCATAGAAACAAGTTTATTTTATAACTCACAATGTTACTCATATTTGGAAACCAAATTATTCTCCTTTTACATAATGGATGTTCAAACCATTCAAAGATTCAACACGTTAACTTACTTTCTATTTAGATATTTTTCTCCCAAATCGTTAATAAACGTGCTCCTAAGCAACATGATATTTTTGGGACGTAGTGGGGAACAATTCCATATCAATTTAATGGGGAAACAGTACAGAATGTAACCAAAACACAAAATAAATAGATAAAACTTAAACCGAACGATTACATGAATGTAAAACTTGTTTTGTTAAAGCATTCTCTTCAATCTGCTTCCCAATAAAATTGAAAAGTAATTTTACAAGTTATAAAAATATAACAATAGTTGATTATGTCATGTAAAATTAATAAAAATCGTTATAATCGTATCGATTGATAATTTATCGTGCTATATATTCAGTACATTTTCTTTAGACAAACATAATCAGTGATCTATTTGTTATAGGAAATTTGTGCGGTGAAAATTTATTGACAGACCTAAGAGCACTGTGAATAATATTAGAGTTGTTTACAATTTTTGTGGTCTTATAATGTAACATTTTAAGAATTTTATCAAGAATTTAAACTAAGTTTCACGAATTAAGAATTTTAAAAGAACAAGTAATCTACTATTTCACATTATATTTTAAAATAATTTACATATTTTAAGATAACTAGTAATTATAGAATTATTATGATATTTCTTAAAATCAAATTAGGTTTACTAAAAGAGTTAGAAAGCAATTGAATATTTATATAGATCAAAGTATTTAACTATATATATGATTGAAAAAATAGCTGATATTTTCTATATTTAAATAGAAAACTGTTTTAAATTAAATGAAAATAGAAAATACATATATAAAATGAGATGAGTAGATTAATTTATCTTTTGGAATTTAACATAAACTCACAGTTATTATGAAGATTTTTTTTTTTTTTTCAGAAATAGCTACCGAGGAAAGGATTATTTCTAGTTAGTATATACGCATGTTGTTATGTCGGAACGTCAAATAATTTTGATTTTTAAAATAACACCTATTTTTTTAAAATTACAAAAAATATGCAAAAGTCCACCAAGCATCCTCTTTCTTTTTTAATTTTAGTCTTAGATTTAAAATCAAATATATTTTAATTTTTTAAGAATATAAAAGCTGTCATACTTAAAGCTATACATACAATAAGTTGAAATTCTTTTGTATCTTGTTATCAGTTCGAAGATGTTATCGATAAGAATAAAGAACCAAATAAAAAAAATTAAAATCATGTGATTTGTCCAGACACGTCTGTAGTCTCGCTCGGTATAGACGGCTTCTTCCTGCACCTCAAAGTTTACTTCGACGCTTTCAAATTTTTTTAAATTATGTGTAAATCATTATAATTTTTGAAATCTTAAATTTTTATATATTCTTTCACCTCCTGTTCTATATACTGTGTCGCCACTTCTAAGATCGTTGAACCCATTCCGTTTGTTACTGCCGTTGCCATTTGCTTCCGCCGTTTATTGTCATTCGCTCACTTGTGAATAGTATAAGGTAAGGATAATTTATTAAAGGTTTTGGAAATAATTTGGAATAGTTATGTGATTTGCAGGTGGTTCTGTGATCTCGGGGTGGGATTTTTCGTAGAAATACAATTCCGAAATTGGCTGTTTTAAAATCTAATTTTTGATTTGGAATTATTTCTATAAAAGTCTATCGTGGAATTGTATTTTCACAAAAAAAAAAAAAACACTTTCAAAATTGATAATTTTAGAAGCCAATTCCAAATTCAGAATTAGTTTTCGAAATAACCTATTCTAAAATTATTTTTTTCGTACACATACATAAATGGACTGTTTTGTAAGTCATTTTTGGATCCAAAATTAGTTTTTATAATAGCCCATTTCATAATTATTTTTTACATTTTTAAATTGTTTTAATTATTTTCAATTGAACTATACTAATTTTGCACTTTGTGACAAATTGATGCCTATGACTAAGGGTGGAAGTTCTCAAGGACAGTAAAACGTATTTAATAATTTCATTGAATATAGATGTGTTCAAAACACATCACTCAGAATCTCTGAAGACATATCACACCTATTCCAATGAGTGTATTGGTCACGCTCAAGCAATATCATAAGTTGTTGCATTTATGTTCTTCATCTTCTAACTGATATCTTGTAAATATATCTAGCATTGTACAACTGCTTGATTGTGGTCACATTATCCGCGTTGTTTTCCTTCAAGGTTAGCAAGATGTTTGCGAGCCTAATTTGACTCTTCGTAATGTCCACAATTAACGCACGTTCATTATTTTTAATCCTTTTGCATAAGGGTAACCTACTAATGTCTCAGATAATGCATGATTGTGTAAATCACATATGACCTTCAACACCCAACTATCTCCATTCGAAATTAGTTTGCCCCTCAATTTGAAAGGGCAAACACACTTCCTTGAACCGGTAACACTAACATCTACTATTTGCTTGTATTTCTTATACTAACCACTTCGTTCACAACTTAATAACACAAAAAGTTTTTTCTTCGAGATTGTTTGTTTGCTTTGTCTGATCTAAATATCGCAATTGCAAACCTAAGCTCAAACGCAACTCCACTAATCCATTCTAGTAAAACATCTCATGTTGCAAATATCTACAACAAAATACATTACATGTCATCATATGAGATATCTAAATTCATACACAAATTACACCATGAAATAAATTTACCTCATATGTTGTGAAATGATTACCTAAATCACCACAATCAAAGTTAACTAATTCTAATTGTTCCATATTCAAGATTTTATCAACTTCATCGGATATTCTTGTCGAAACATGTTCCTTCATCCTCAACTACAACAATAACCTAAAATTACCAGTATGCAATAACTAATGAATTCAAATTTTTGAGAAAAACAAAAATTGATAAATTTGTCACATTTAATGACTTTCGGAATGACCTATTCCGGAAGCATAAAATGGCTCTCAGAGTGACCCATTCCGGAAGCATAAAATGGCTTACGAAATGACTTATTCTGGAAGTTATTTTATGTTTCCAAGACAGGTCATTTCGAAAATCATTTAATGTTTCCAAAACAGTACATTTCGGAAGTATTTTTTCAAAAACCATATAACTTTCGGAATAGACTGTTTCAGAATGGGTTTAATGGCTTTCAGAATGACCCATTCCAGAATTCATTAAACACATTTCGGAACAGTCTGTTTCAGAGACAATTTGACTTACAAGAAAAAACTTTTAAAATGACCTGTTCTGAAAGTCTACAATGACTTTCGGAATGACTTGTTCTGGAATTATACATTTAAATCACTTATGCTTCCAAAATGCATATTCCATAAATCTTCCTGATTCTGGATTCCGAAATACAACCCACCCCATCCAACTTACCTCAAACGATCTTACGTTCTGTCACCGCCACCACTACTCTGTCGCTCTCAATGAACCAATCCATCGCTCAAGCTGTAACTGCCATAACACCTTACCACCAAGATCACCAAGAGAAAACCTTTACCTTCCTCGTACACTTCCATCTCTCAATGTTACATTGTTTTAAGAAATATACATAAGGAAAAAAAGTATTTTCAAGTGGGATACTTTAGAAAATTTAAAAAAATTTAGAGATGTCCCAAAAGAACTTAGAGGTGCAAGAAGCAAGCGTCCTCGGTATCTCATATAGTGACCCAAATAGAATGTTCCAAAGCTACACGAAGGAAATTCAAATTAGTTATCTAAACATTTTTTTAAGAAGAATTGCTTCATGCACCCCACCAAAATTTCAAAATACCAAGTCTTTGTGAGGTTTATTTGAAAGGAACACCTACAATGACTTTAATGGTGCAATGAGAAATAAATTCATAGAGGAGCATTCCCTTTCGTTGTCGGCGTCTATTTCTCAAACGACCGCATATAACTCTTGCAATGGTATTGAGGGTTAAGAAAGGTTGACAAGAATATGATAACTATAAACAAAAGAGAACAAAGAATATGATAACATGGAAGAAGGTTTTTTTATTGGATGTGTATCCCTTTCTTTACAATAGCTCACTTAATATAAAATTTTAAGAAACTAAATATGGAAATTATTCTAAATAAATACATTCTAGTGATCTCTTTCTTTAATATTCTAATACTCTCTATGATATTCTTACCGATATTCTCTTGATTATCTGTGATAGTCTATTGATTTGTTTTCGTAATAATAATATTCTAACAATAACACCCACCGCATTTCTTCAACCCTAAATTCTTCCGCTAACCACCGCAAATGTAGCCTTTAACCACCGCATATAACACCCACGCACCACCGCAAAACCTCCTTCAGCGAAAATCCAAGCCAACCGTCACATCAAACCACCATTCAAAACGCAAATAGCAAATAGAAATTACTACCACTCTAGGGACGAAACAGCTTCACCACCAGCACTGTTGACGATCTCTGCAGCCTCACTACTAACTCCATTCGCAGCCAAAAATGGCTTCATACTTTACATATTAACCCAGACGGGTAATTTCGTCCTTTCCTTTCATTGATGAGGTGCAGGAAGGAATTGATGGGGGTGCAGGAAGCAAATTCCCTTTTGAGGAGTTGCACATATTTGGGCTTATAAATTTTTAAGCCTTGATCTATTTACAAATAGAAAAGATTTGGAAGGTTCACATTGGATTGAATAGCACCGTGTTTGGGTGCAGTTGTAGTTAGTGTTGGAGACTTTACGAAATCGAGGTGACACAGACTATGGTGCTTTAGCGGGTATGGATCGGAAGCAGTCCCGGCTCGGACCCAGGAATATGGATTGGAGCTTTTTGCTATTGTTCCTCCTCTTCCATGGCTTCCTTCCTCACTCTTCTGGTTTACCTTCTCTCTTTTTATACCTTTTCATTTAAAGAAAAAAACAAACATCTTATATTGATTTCATAATTTTTATTTGTAATCATCGATTGTCCTCATATTTTAATTTGATCACGTTAATATAAAATTCGATATTAAGCTTAAGCATGGATGTACGGGAATAAAATGGACAATTATTTTATTCTGTTTGAAATACTGTGTAGTTTGAACAGGTAGTACTGTGATCGTTTAGGATCCGGGTAATTCTTGAATTTTCTTCTTAGATACGCATTCTGGCGTTGCTATATGAATTCGCTTCTTAAATTGTTTGGAATGTTCGAGGGACGCATAGTCTTGAGTTGGTGTTACAAGTTCATTTCTGATTAGTACTAACTCGGTCTCATTTCCGCCATTCCATCTCTCTTAGATAGGGCATTCTATCAGAACCAAAATACTAAATGTGTACATTTGCCCTTCGTTTTTGTTAGGAATCTAAGGTGAGCTCAAAGTTCCATATTGGCTAAAGATGAGCAAGATAAGAGACTCAAAGACCTATTGTGTTGAGGTTTTGGGTTTAATGTGTTTTATTAGTATTTTATATGGATTTTTCAACTCATTAATGTCGAACCTTCCCGTGTCTCTTCCCAAAGAACCAAACAGTTAGTTGATTTTGGTGATAAGTTCAAAATATAAAATACGTGAAAAATTTTAAAGTTTGAGGATTTATTGTATCAAAAGTCTTCCATTGTAGAAAGGCGTGTCTTGTTGTAGAAGGATAGTGCAAAGGTAGGGTTCCTATTGAGATACTCATGCTTAAAAAAAAAATGGTTCAACTTGAGAGGGAGATGGGAGAGATTGTTAGGAATTTAAGATGAGCTGAAAGTCTCACATTGGATAAAGATGAATAGGATGAACGATATATAAGTAGAGACACTCACAAACCTGTTGTCTTAATATTTTGAGTTGAAAGTGGTGTCTTGTCTTTTATATGGATTTATTCACAGTTCATTGCTATCGAATCTCTCAGTGTCTCTCTTCGAGGGACCTAACATGTTTTGACCATTGATTTATTGGATTACGTGTTGATATAAAGAAAAGATGGATGTGGATGTTCCAAATTTTATATTAGACAAGCTTGTTTCAGCTAACCAAAAACCTTAATTTTGTTGCGAAAGTGGGATAAATTGATGTACCTGCTTTTACTATACATGTATGTATTTACCTACTTTGTCTCTCTGTTTCTTCCTTCTTTCTCATGGACACACACATGGAACAATGCAATCTACCAACGTCTTGTCTTTTCCCTTTGGCTTGCCTTGTCGGGATCATGTTTTCATCCTAGTTTCTGCACACTTATTTTTTCAACTAAAGCTAAAATGGACAATTGGGCATGCTTGCCATTACTGTATGCACATCCCTTAGTAAGCATGACGTTGTTGGAAATTTATTATGCTAATAAATCCCGATCATAAGTTTACAATGAGTTGTGAACTACTTTTTTTTAGTGTTAGCTTATTGTGGATCATAATGGGCAAAACATGCACAGGCATTCGTAATCACAATCTTCCTTGTAATTCAATTTTCATTCCATTTTATACATTTTTTGTTTGCAATTAATAATGCATCTTGTGATTAAATGTGTAACAACTGGTGGTTATGTAATTGAACAAGGTATCTACTCAAACGAGATATCTAACAAATTGTTTATGTAGGTTGATGTTTTGATCTCATTTTATCTTGTTACTGCTCCTTTGTTAAGTAAAGTTATTAGCGGAATAGTATTATTCTATCCATTTAGTTTTCAGTTCTCTTTATCTTTTCTGAATGCAGGTAAATCCAGTGGAGTGTGTGTTTCTCAAGGTGGTCGTTTTCCTCCCTTCAAATCTGAGGGTAACCCTCCCAAAAAAGGTCCTAAAGATTTGACCCTTTGCCGGATTTTTCGCAAAAAGACTTGCTGTGATGTAACCCATACACATCCTGCTCTGATGTCTGTAAGGAAACTTGCTACTACTGGGGAAGCTAGCCCAGAGTGCTTGCACTTATGGGAACTGTTGGAATGTTCCATTTGTGATCCGCTTGTTGGTACTCAGTCTGGACCTCCTCTTATTTGTGCATCTTTATGCGAGAGAATTTATGAGGCATGCTCAAATGCTTACTTCTCTATGGATGTGAAAACACAGGTTTGTGGGTGACTGTCTCTTTTTAAAAAATTTGCATATTTCTTGTCAAACATTCGTTTCTTTTTTTTGTCAAGAAACAAAAATTTACCATGATTGGTTTGTCGTTAATAATTCACAGCAAAATGTTTTTAAGCTTTTAGATATGACTTAAGTTTTTATTTTTATTTTTGTGGAATAGAGAGTGCAGTATGTTAATAGTAGCCTTTTTAATACCACAACATGGTTTAACTTGGTACCTTATACCCATTTTTTTATTGATTTGAAACACCAGATTCTAGCACCTTGTGGAGTAAATGACTTTGTATGTGGTAGAGCTGCTGAATGGGTCTCCAATGGTACAGATCTTTGTCTTGCTGCAGGTTTTCGAGTGAGATCATCCGATATTGGGTATATTGCCTCAGAAGAGGCTTCTTGCTATGGTGATAAATCAAGTCTAGGTTCTGTTGCTGATTCATGGAAGACTTCACAGTTTGAGTTCACCAGTAAAGGTGAGAGCTTGAGGATGTTGGATGATTTTCACCAATGGGTGAGGGAAATGCCATTCGGTGAAAGAGTTTCTTGGGCTATTGGAGGGATGGTTCTAACAGCAGGCTTGGTGTTTGTAAGGTCAGAATGCACTCCTTTTCTTTCTTATTATTGAGTAGCTGTGCATTTTTGTATAGTCCTGTTACTATTAGACAAGTAAAAAAGACACAACTTGTTGAAAATGCAGATTGTGAGATGTGGTTCTTCATGGATTTTTTCTATCTACTTTCTTTATGTTCATTCATTGAGAAATGTTTCCTTTATAACTATTGTTGGAATGCTGCTTATCTTCTCTTTATATGTTGTAATCATACAGCAAAAGGAAAAGCCATAACCAACGCCAGAAACTAGCTGCTATGAGGCGAACTGCAAGGAAGCTTGAAGGCAGGATGGTGGACCAACTGCCTTCTAATCCTCTAGAAAATAGAAGAAGAATTTCCAGATGAGTGTTCCTTGTATGTGATGTTGAGAACATAATTAGCGGTGTTAATTTGTAGGTGAAATCCTTGAGTTTCCTGTTATAATTATCAAAATGAAGTCTTGCTTTGCTTTGTACTCTAGCTTTTCGTGTTCTTTCCTTCTTTTTGCATAGTTTTTTCATGATATTTTTTCCTTCAAAATGGGTTTTCTTTAGACCGAAGTATAAGTTGGTTATAAAAAAGAGTTTGTTTGGTCTTTATGGCTTTTTTCTGTAGAAATTATTTTACGAAAAACCATTGCTGTATAAAAGCCGTGGGTGCTTCCACATCTCTAACCCTCGTCCCCTCAGATTGCTTACTGCTTCATGCATCAGGAGTCAATACTATCGAGTCAAACACAACATTGATGGAAGTTCCTGTGCAAATGCTGGCAGGGTAGGTATGGGAGGTGAAGTCAGTAGCTTCGGTCTACTGGAGAAATGTTAGGCATTTAGAATTACATTTGAGGAAGAAAATGACAAAAATGATGTCTGGTAATATTTTTGGTCTTGAAAATATGGGCTGAGTATAAGTTAAAAAAACGAAGGTCTCCATTTATTTTAAATTTTTTTACTAAGTTTGTGAGGAGTACTATATGTACTATAGCACATCCATTCTTATATATTTTATATATTTTGTTGGTTAAAATTTATAAAACTACAAAATCGTAATTGGATTTCTGTTTGCTAATAATGAAGTGATATTGCCAATCATGAAGTTTCATAAGTGAGATTTATCAAATGATGAGACGTCAATAGTAGTGTTAAAAGCTCTGTTGCTTATTGTTTTCAAACTTATTTTTGTGATAAAAAATTAGATGTAGATTTGAAAATTTCTGCCTGCTTTGGACACTTATAATTTTGTGGCAGAATTAGAAGCTACTGATGAAAGCCTCTAGAAAACTTTGAACACAGGCTTTTGGGAGAGATAATGGTTTCCAGCCATAGTCGTAGACATTTAGGAGGTCTTGTTCTTCAGTGCAGGGTAGGAGGTGACTATCACTCATGTATTGTTTGAACATTTATGTTGGGTGGTGTACTGTGGAGTTCAATGGGTTCGTATATTATTTATTTGACTTTACCATCACTTTGCTCTATAGTAAAGATATCTCTCAATTAACAGATAGAAGCTAATTATTTCCAAACGTATTACAAAATACTAATATTCTAAATTAAAAGACCAATTAAATAGATTCAATGAATGGATTCTTTTTCACTTCTAAATGGAATCACACTAACTGTTTTTTTTATAAAATTCATTTTAGGTATTGTTATAAACTTTAACATATGAGTTAAACACTTTTCATCCAAGCTAAATAAAACCAGATAGAGTGAGTTAATACCTATTATGAAAAAAAGTCTAATTTAATAACAGTAAGTAAAATATTATACTATTTAAAATTTAACTTATTTTTTGAAATCCTGTAAAACTAACTTGTTAGCACAATGGTTTTCTTCACATTCTTCACAAAATATACGAGAAATCTTGAATTCAATTTCTTGACATATCCTTATATACTTTTTCCATCCCCCTCTCAAAAACCATATAATGAAACTAAATATTTGACAAAGCATGAAAGAGTTACACTCAAGCCAAATATGTTTAAAGCCTTTGTTCCAAACAAACACTCAAGCAAAATACATCTGAAGCCTTTGTTCCAAGCAAGACTGTCATGACTTCAACATGTAAAAACTTTTGTATCACAAGAAAACAGGAGAAACTACTTATATATTTACTTCTGCTACCACAAAAAATACATGCACATATAAAAAAAAAACCTACACACCTTCTAGCAACATCTTTAGTGTTAACCTTCACCCAATTGAATCAATCCAAATGCTTAATACACTATTTCTTTTCTGTTTTCTTTTTATTATTAGGAGTTTGTTTATTATCTCCATTATATAAATAAAAGCAAACCATTTTATAACTTTTTTTTTATAATTTCTATTTTTAATGTGACAATTTTAGCTTTTAATAAATAAAATTAATTTATTTATATAATAAAATAAGTAGTTGAATAATTATTTATTTTAAAATAATTAAATAACTTAAATAATTTTTAAATATTATTCTTACATTTATATAATATTTAAATAATAACTTTTTCATACTTTTTATTAATTACTTCTAAAAACAATAAAATTACAAAAAAATATGAAATTATAAAAATATATTATTTTAATGTAATAAAAATGTTAATACTCGTTATATATTTTCAGTAGTATATGTAACAATAATTTGATATAAAATCATTTAGAGATTATTTTTAGATATATATAATTTCTAATTTATTGTATTTATATAACCATTGGATAATTTTTTAAAAGTAACTGATTTCTACGAGAAGTATTAGAAAAAAGCTTTTGAAAATAACATTTTATATTTATATTCTTTTCCTCGGATTATTTTAAAAACATAAAATTTATGGATGGAAACCTTTTATAAACAATTGTTTTTTGAAAAGCTGTTTTTTCATGAAAAAAAAAAAGTTAGCAAAAGTCCCATAACATCTTAGACTCGTATACAAAATTTTTCGTCTATTTTTTTTATTGATTTTAATTTACCTACTACCTTATCTAATGTTACCAAGTATCTTAGTTTAGTTATAAAATTTATCGACTGTATGTTTTTTTTTTTTTTTTTTTT
>Ga0099824_1008041_pt1 | contig 13639 bp, 10 predicted proteins | sample SiratrowhiteBW_FD_76837 | JGI IMG/M metagenome (GOLD analysis project Ga0099824, IMG submission 76837) | Root nodule microbial communities of legume samples collected from California, USA - Siratro white BW | ecosystem: Host-associated > Plants > Roots > Nodule | place: USA: California... | reverse complement strand
AATAAAATAAAATAAAAATAGTTTATATTATAAATAAAAAAATATGTGTTTGTTTTTAAAAAAAAATCTCTAAAATTTTTTTTTTTTTTTTTTACAAGAATATGTTCTTACTATCGTTCAATTTATTTATTTTATTTTCTATCTTTGATTAATATAAATCTTAAGTTTTATTAAATTTTTTTAATATTTTGTTTGTAATTGTTGGAGACTATTGTTTACTATATCCTTAATCTTCTAAGTTTTATCAATGTTATTGTTTCTTTATTCGCAATATGCTTATGCTTTCCGTTTAATAATGTTTATGCTTTCCCTTTAATAACTGTGATATTATAAGCATGTGATTATGTAGTTAAGTCTCAAATTCTTATAAATAGGTGTTTTTTTTTCTCTTTCAAATCACACCTTTACTTACTCTCTTCTATTCTTCTACCATTTTATATATATTGAATTCTTTTTTATATTGCGTTCTTTGTTTTGTTATCCTTTTATATTGAGTTTTTAGTTCTTCTTTTATATTGAGTTCTTAGTTTTTTATCTTGTTAGTTTTGTATTCCGTCTTTTATATTGAGTTCTTAGTTCTTTATCTTGTTAATTTTGTATTCCGTGATATCACGTGAGAAGTTTCTATTATACTTTAAAAAATTATACATAAATAAGTCTTTTTAGACTATATTTTAATTGGTACAAATATTATGGAATCTTTTTAGATTAGAGTTTATTTGAATACAGAATAGGAAAATTAATATAGATTTAGCATATGTTGTAATTCAATTTTGTTTGAATTTTGTTTATTTTATCTGTAATTTGATGAGTTATTAGCAACGCAACAAGTATAAATTACATCCAAACAGGAAACATAGAAGGGAACAATCCTCCTTGTAACTATTTGTCTTTGATGTCTGATATAGCATTAGTTTTTATAATAAAAGTGCTATTTACTGAAATAGAAATTAAATTACTCTCTGTTATAGCATAAATTATATATATATATATATATATATATATATATATATATATAATATAATATAATATAAAAACAACGTGACAAAAATTAGAGAATGAAAATAAAATAAAAAATGGGAATGAAAAGTAAATTTATTTAAATGATTTAAATTAAACTAATCAATCTGTTCAGGTTTTGATAAAAAATTATTTTCTTTTCTAAGCCTAATTTTACAAAGTTTAATCTATTAAAACTTTTTAAGTAAATTTTGGAATATCAACTCAAATTTCCAGTTCTATCATTGGATATACTTAAATATTGTATGATAATTTTTTAAAGGTTTTAAACGGCAAAAGAAATCAAATATGAAAATGATTCCTCATTTTATCACAATCTATGTCTTTAGTCTTTTAAAAAGTTAATCAATAATAACCTCAAATTATATTTTGATTTAACTTTGTCATAAATACTTACAAAATTAAGAAAATTTTGTATTTTTTTTATCTTATATTAAAAACATCATCAACATGACAGTGAGTTAAAAAATCTCTTAAATTAAAAGTCAACGAAATTTGGGATGCACACCTCCAACATATCAGGTGATATTGGGGGCAATTGTTGTTCCTTGATTAGGTTTTTATGTTAATTCATTCATGGTTCCTGTCATTTATATTTACTCTACTGGTTTTAATTTGGAAACTGTTCACATGTGAGTTTTGCAACTTTCATTAATTATAATGTTTGAAGGAGATTATCATATAACTTTGGTTCATCACTACCCTAAATGCTCTCTATTTTCATGTCTTAAAAAACTATAATGATAACTCATATCAAGCACATGATATGGTGATGGTAATCTTAAAAGTAGTCTTTCTTCTTACTCAATCAAATTATGAGAATAAAAACTCTCAAATACATATAAATAATGTTAAATGAGTGATTACTATGACTAGTAGTTTATTGGTTCATCCAGAGTTTTTTTTGGTTTACTAAGTATGGACTCAAAGCAAGAGATGGAAGACATTTTAGCAAATGATTAATGGAGAGACGAAAACAGGGTAAAAACAAATTAAAAATTACAATAATTTTTTTTTCGGCTTTGTCATTTTTTCTTCAATTAAATAAAAAATCGTTATCAATATTTTTTCTAACACACATAAACATTTCATAAAATAAGCATAAGATGAAAATAAAGCCAAATACAAGTGAAAAACAAAATAATTGATGGAAAAATCTTTTACTAAATTGTATATATACATACATAAAAAGGAGAAAAAAAAGTCTCTGAGGTGACCAATGTCAACTAAATTGTATGAATAATTTAATTTCTTATATAATCATAAACAACATTGAATATGAGGTGGAGAAGCCAAAGAAAATTGAGGTGGTGGGTGAATGTCAATGTCCAACCAATTGAAAAGGACCTAAATGGGCCACACAACATAAACCATATTCAAAGGCTGTAAATTTGTTATTTTTTTTATTTTTAATTTATATCTTATATTTATATTTATAATATATTTTTTCATGCATTGTAAGTTTAATTGAGAGCATCACGTGTTTGTCTAGAATAAAGGAAACATGACACCTCATCAAAACAATCTTATAAATGGTGAGGTAGTCTATATGTTAGGTAAAACAATATACATGTAAAAAGCTAAAACAAGAATTTCAGGTAACCGTTGTGTTCCATCAAATTGTGAATGCACTTCTTTAAGCAATTTAAATTCTCGTCTATTTGCCTCTAAGATCCTCTCTTTTGAGAAGTATTTAGTTTTGAAAGATTCAAAAATTATAGTCTCACATTAAAAGATAACTTACAACTTCTCTTTTATAGTATGGATAATTTAAAGATATGAAGATGTTGAAAACACATATCTTCATTCTCATTTTATATAGTTAATTTATATCTGTTAATCTAATTTATATCGGTACCAGTGTTTATCACCTCTTTTAAGAATTTATGTATTCTCTTACACTTATATGATATATAACTTATAGAATTTAAATTTAATCCATTCAAAAATATGAATTTGTCATAATGCAAAGGAGATCTTAAACTGGCATTATGTGTCATATTGACTGTTATTAAATGTGCATCACACGTCTGAGCTTTTACATAAATTTACTACTAATTAACTTGAGTTTTGAATGCAATATATTACATGTACATTCAACATTAAAGGAGTTCCAACACACACAACAGACACATTTTAACCCCTCTATGGCTCTCCACCCCTCTATGTCTATCCACTAAGCAAAAACATCAAATCTATGCTCTCTCAACGAAACATGTCTCTCGTTGATCTATGCTCTCTCAACGAAACATGTCTCTCGTTGATGTCTCTAATCAAAAACCATTTTTCGTTAAAGACTAAGATGAAAATTTTTAAAAAGTGGTGACTTAAAAAAAATTAACTTTCGCAAGACCAGAGTTTGGAACGAAAATGTACTCTTATTTCAAGATAATAAACCTTTTTTTTAATAAAAATAAATAAATAAATATATAGAGTCACCAATAACATTAATTTCACATTCTTATTTTCTTCACGCTAATTTTTTGCATGTGTTTCACTTTTTTACTATTTGACATGTGTTTTCTTATACACTTGTGTTTCACTTTTTTACTATTTGACATGTGTTTTCTTATACACTTGTGTTTCATTTTTTACTATTTGATATGTGTTTTCTTATATACTTATATTAACAACTTCTTGTTATGAATGTGGTGTTCATTAGCAATTAGCATCTTCTTAAATTATTTTTGCACATAAAAGAACGTTTTCATTCATTAATTAATCAATTTGTTTAGTTTAAACTTAAATTATTCATGATTTTTTTTTTAAATTGTTATTGATAATTGAACAAGCGAATAAATACTCTAAGAACGTTAATCATACCCTATTCTATTTGGTCATGGTCAACAAATTTAGTTTTCTTCTTCCAAGTAAACTAAAACATTTTTCACAGACTAAGAAAATGAAATCTTGAGACTTAGGAGACTTTGAGGATCACAGATAACAAATTGGAAGGAACTTGGAAGCAACGCAGAATTAGAATTACGTATGAGAAACATCAATCATTGTTATAGCAATAGTTAATCTGTTTTGGATTATTGTTTACTATTAAGATGTAAGAACCTTTTATGTTGTGACTGTTGTCTACATTGTTAACTAAGTGACAAAATATAATTAAATAATGTTTATGATATAATTTAATTTCAACTTATAATGAACAAGTAAGTCCATTGTAGTCAACATCACTGGATGGCTTTTGCTTATCATCTTCCTTCCAGGACCGGACATTGGACCGGATTTATCAGACCGGACAACGAACCGGACTCACGAAACTACTCTGCTTTATTATTTGAGTGTTTACTACTCTCTCCCATTTGAAGCTTCATTCTTCTTTCAGCTTAATTAATAATTTTAAATTCACAAATTGAGTATCTAACTGGAGATTATTTTGTAGTAGTCTTGTCCCAAAACAAAGTTATCGTACCTAAATTATGTCTTTCTTAAAGAAAGCTTATTTAAAAAAAACATTTTAAAACTATAATAAAATAATTATTTCGAGCATCAACAATATTATTGAAAAAAAAAATGAAAATTCTATTAGAAGTAATCAGTGATACCCTCCTGTAAATCTTAATGATTAAAAAAGTTACTAGATATTCTGCATTAATATCGCAATGAGAAAAAGACACCTAACATTTTTAAGTAGTTGAAATTGACAGTAAAAATATTCAGTACATTCTAATGTTTTAATATTAAAGTTTAGGTAGAAAAAGTGACGCAGAAGTTCAAGAATAAAAAGAATTCGGTGTGGGATAACATCAAATATTCCACAAATAATGTAAAATAATTTTCAGGGAAGAAACAGCGGTCTTCAAGAGTTGCTTGATTCTTTTGTTGTTCAATCTTTGTTGGATTCTATTCCTTCACTTATCTCTCTCTCTTTCCTTTTTATTTTTTTCTTCTTATGCCTTTCTCTTTGGTTTTTTCCCTCATTTTGCCCTTTTTGATCCTTGTAATTAGCTATAATGCAAGCTCCTCAACCATCACTCACTGATGAAGCTCCCGAGATTTCCCATCAGGTTCTCTTACCATTTTTTGCGTCTTTAACATGCCAAGTTCTTTTCTTTTTCACTTTACTGTTTCTCCTTTGGCTTTTCCATTTGATTTTACAACTCTTCTTTATATCCTCTTTTTATCTTGATTCCTCATATGGACACTGGATTATCTCCCTGTTAGTTTCCCATTCATATTTTTTGATGGGTATGCCATGCAGTGACTGGGGTTTGATTTTTTGATCCAGTTAAGGGGTTTCTAGTTGTAGCTTGTTCTGCTGTTTCTACTTAAGACTGTTCCTGAAAAGGCCGTGTTTTTAATTGTTTTCCTTAACCGTTTGTCAGTTTCAATATTTAGAATGTTGTTGGGTCAGGATATGTTAATCTTCATTCTTTCCTCCTTATTCTGGGCTGAGGTTGAATTGGACATGAATCTATGTTTAAGCGCCTACCTTATCTGATGAGAGCATGTCAACTTGTGTGTATGTGCTGTACTTGTTGGTTTTGTTGTTTCAATTATAAGAGGGTAAAGGAGAAGAGGAGGGAGAAGATGCATGTGCTCTAACCGGGGGTGAGAAGATTTTGATTTTAAGTTTGCAGGGATTTTTGTAGGTCCTTGAAGTTGATGCATCAGTTATGTGCTCTGATGGATAATGTCGTTTGCAAAAAGGGGTTCTGGATATGACCTTTTTCTTCTTAACTTCTTTGACAACTTGCTGAGTTTTGATTTACCAGTTTGTGTAGAGAAATTTATAGGCTTTTTGCCTGTTTCATTGATTTAAGGACTTGATTCAATTGTTAAATCTCCGTGTGAAAAGAGGACATCTAGTAATGATCAACTTGGTAAGGACAAGTAGTTATTCATCATAGAAATAGATTTGAGTGCAGCCTTTTGATGTGCTTGCATTTGAATTATCGTGTTTGGCATATTCAATCTTTTACATGCTTGCATTTTAATTATTGCATTCATGATGTTTTTTGTGATTATTTTTGCTATATTATCTGCTGTTCTTTGCCAAATCATGCCAAAATGCTGGGAACCTGGCACAAGCTTTTGTTAAACTGTCCTTGTTACATGCAGGCTGTCCCACTGCGAAACAAAGAGGTTTCAGATAGTGGACCCAGTGGTAGGCGCCCTGATATTTCACTTCAAGTTCCTCCTAGACCTATAGGGTTTGGGAGCACTAGTTGTGGGAGGGTTCTGGACCATTCTCAAAGTTTCAATAAAGGGATATCATCATCAAGAGGCTTCTTGCGGGCCTTGAGCTTCAAAAGAAAAGGAAATGTAGTGGATGGGGAAAGAAGCAGCCTACTTAGTTCAGACCCGAAGACAGCTGCAGACAGTTCTAATATGGCCTCCATATCTGAAATTGCTTGGAAAAGATGCACTTCTCTTCCTGTTACACCTGCATCAAATCTGTCTCCTTCAGTTGCTACACCCATTTCTGCAAGGACATATAATGAACAAATTAAGCCACATGTAAGATATCTTTTACTTTGCTTTATTATGGATTTTCAAGATGAAATGTTGTGCTAACTGTACCTGTGGCCATAGAAAAAGAGAATCACATTTATCAGTTAGATTACCCTCAGGAATCAGGATATTGTTTAGAACATGCTAACAAAGAAACTGAACATTTACCTCCACCAAAAAGGGAAGATGAAACTGATCAGATGTGAGATTTTCAATGATGTATTTTAGAAAGCATGAAATTCAAACTCATGTTTAATGCCTTCTATAGTATAATTTTAGATGCATGATTGCATAAAATTAAGGATTGCCTTTGGTATAAAAAAAAAAATTAAAATAAAGAGAATGTCTGTTATTTGTAATTTTGTATGCAGAAAGAGGTTGATCGTTCTAAGGTTTCAAGGTCCCTTTCTGTACCTGGACGAAATGTTGTTATTGTAAGATCTGTCTCTTTTTCTACCCGTAGTGAACAGGAGCAACAAGATCCAAATGATGGTATGTTATGCCGTAACTATTATTACAGTTTCATAGTCCTTCTTTTTTCTGTTTTTCAATTATTAAGCTTGAAGATATCCAATCATTTTCTGAAGGTTGAAATTTATTATAATCCCACCTCATGTATTTGTTTGATGGAATTGAGTTTAAAAGTCTCTTAAGTGGATTAGTTGGTGTTAAGGTTTCAGTTAATTGACTTTTATCATAAACAAATAATTCAAGTCAAGGGTTTGACACCTTAATTCAATTGGGTAGAAATTTTCTTGATCCGTGGGTGATGTTTGGAAGTGTTGTTTGTTGACAACAGACAGAATGAGGGAATAATTATCTAATTTTTTGAACCATAGTGTAATTAACACTGGAGTTACTTTACATGTTACATATCACATTTGAAACTTATAGGAACTTTTAATACTTGGCCAATTAGATCAAATAACTCCTGTGCCGGTAGAAGTTACTGCCGATGAAGAAATTCCTGAAGAGGAAGCAGTGTGCAGGATATGTTTTGATGTGTGTGATGAAAGGAATACCTTTAAAATGGAATGCAGTTGCAAAGGTGACCTGAGATTGGTGCATGAAGAATGTTTAATTAAATGGTTTAGCCACAAAAGAGACAAGAAATGTGATGTATGTAGGCAAGAGGTTCAGAATTTACCTGTAACTTTACTTCGTGTGACAAGCTCTATTCAACGACAAAACAGACAGATGCAAGGTCAGCAGAACCTACATCCAGAGTCAATAAGGTGATTTGAAAACCATTTTCTCAAATAAAACAATCCATTAATTTCCATTATTTACCATACATTTTATATTTGGGTAACCTTGTTATTTAGCATGGGCATATTATGTGTCTTTAACTGAGCCAAATGTCGTCCTGCATTCATGAAACCGACCTCATCTAGTGAAACCAGACTTTTGAATTGTTGTATAAGCATTTGATTTTTCTTGTATTTTAGTCTTTTTGCTGCTAAATTTCTTAAACTTATTTGCAGCGCATGGCAAGACTTTGTGGTGCTTGTCCTGATCAGCACAATATGCTACTTTTTCTTCCTTGAACAGCTACTGGTATGCCTATTTCCTTTGACAAATTACTTCTAACATCCATCATTGAAGAACTCTTCCTTGTGTATATTATCTCCTTTATGGTTTGAATGTTATTCTTACTTTTGGACATTTCTTGCTCTTTTAACCCATTAGGTTCCTCTAAAGCATAGAATTCATGTATATAGAATAGAGCCAAGACTAGAACACATGTTTCCAATATATATTTTACTAAAGACTGTTAGGGCAACAGAAAAATGAGGAGTAGCTACTCATGCATAATTACGGTTGTGTAACACCCTTTCCCTGGTAGAAAGTAGGCTAACTGAGGAGGTAGTATTAGAATGTTTGTTGTTCTCAGGTGTTTCTAATTTTTCTTTCTTCTGACATTTCGGTGTTCAAGAATAATTTGTTTACATATTGCTTGCTCTATGTTGTAGCTTCCTGAATTGAAGACTCAAGCTATTATTATTGCGGCACCATTTGCCTTTACCTTGGGCCTCCTAGCTTCTATTTTTGCTGTCATCCTGGGTAACAACCTTTTCTTTTTGTATTTTTGTTACGAAATGATTTTTTCTTTGAATTTTAATTGTATCTGTATTTGTGTTGTTTGCAGCAATTAAGGAGTATATATGGACATATGCTGCTCTCGAGTTTGCCCTTGTGGCTTTAACTGTGCATCTATTTTATACAATGGTGAGTACGAATGTAGAAATTTCTTGTTCATTTCCCATGATTGATACCAGATGAATCAAATTCCTGCTAATGACTATTGCTTCAAGATTTTCATATTAATAACAGTCATGAAATATCTACTGAAATGGGAAGGCAGGAAGATGTATGCTTCCCTTTTAAAAAATACCAGGGAAGAAAAAGATTTACAATTTGCTACCAGAATGGAAAAACAATTTGTGGAAGGAAATATAAATTAGGTGGCTAGTTGTAGATATTAGCATTCCGTCAAAAACATTTCAGGTTATTTGGATAAATTTATCTATTAGTAATTGCAGGAAAAAGAAAAAGAAATGAATTTCTTCTTCGTGTTAAAATTGACTCATGGGAAAGATAAAATCAACATTTGGATTTGTCAACTTTTTACAAAAGTGTTCTTAGTATTTCTTATTTATTTCACTTAGTCTTCCTCTTTCTTGCATTAACAAGTTACAGTGTTGCAAATAAAAAAAAGGAAGTTACAGTGATGTTTCCTTGTAATTGAAAAAACTATACATCCCAGATCCTTAGTGGATTACTTGACTAAATCAGGTGTACCTTTGATATGCTAATGCTTTTTGACTCTGCTGCAGTTGCATTTGATGGCCATATATGCCATACTACTTTCATCAGTTTTGGGTTTTGGAATTGCTATGGCAATCAACTACGCATATATCCAGTTTATCACTTGGAGGCTTCAAGTCTCTCATGATGATAACCCAGTATGAATCACCTCACGAGAGAAATAGCTTCATGGATTTTTTTTTTCTCTGTATCTACTGACATGATGACCTGTCACAATGTTTATTATGAACCTTTTGTTTGTCAATCAATACCACTACCATGTAGTATAGTTTTTCTCGAAACAAATATCATGAAAATGTACAAGTAAGGGAAACAGAATCTTTTACGATTCTCTATGAAGTTATAAATTTATTTCACCCAATACTTTTCTGTAAGAAAGTTAAGAAGCAACAAAAAATTCTCGTTGCTATAGCAGGCAAACTTTCTGCTTTTGCAAAGAACTGATGACAAGCATCTCCCCTGGTTACATTTTTCATCCGTTAAAGTTACCAATGCTTGTTTTCTCACAGTTAACATTATACGTGTGTATTTTTATTTCAGAAGTTTAAATTAGAAAAACAATACGAAAAGTGACGTTATTATAGGAAGAGGTATGTAAGACCAAACAAAATCACCGCAGATGTTTATGCTGGTGTTTATATCTTTATTACTAGTACTAAGGAGTGTAATTTGGTTCAACAAACTATGTGAATCACAGAAAACTTTTTTTTTATCTGTATTAAATTATTTTAATAAAAAATATAGTATCACAAGAATTATTTTTGAAATGTTATCTTTATTCTAATGGAACTAAATACTAAAGAAACACTCATTATCATATGATTAATAAACCTGTCAAAAAATTGGTATTTTTAGCGGAGGAAAAAGTGGGAGAATGGATTGTCGGAACTGTTTACTGCCCTTGAACGCTCTCTCAACAGTTATTACAAGCAAGAATGAAAAGAAAATAACAATATTATGAAGATTTTTTTTCTTTGGCTAACACTCAACTTCATAATAGACATTGCATGTGAACTCGTTAAATCAGTAAAAGTACAATGGTGCAAGGCGCAAGGCATCAATTTACAAATGGGAGTAAAGAATAAAAGCGAGTAGATACTCTAGTTTTTTTCATAAAGCAATGTATCTTGATAAATATACTCGTCAAAAATGTCAAAAAACAAATTTTTACAGAATTTACAAATTCAGATAAATTGGAATCCAAGTCTCCTCCATCGACAAGAAAAGGCTTATCGTACACTGAAAGAAAAGACCATTTTTGGCTAAAAACATGAGAATTGTTAGTTCCAGGTAGTTTTTGGATATTGTATGAAAATAGTACGCATTTGGACGACCAATATATTTTCACTTTAACCATTACATTACAATATATCTGTTTCACCACTCTTACAGACCTTACTTGCAATATACATAATTTATACAGAGTTTTGAAGTTGTCATTGACATGGCTGAGATTGACTTTGAAAGTTTGTATAGCTATGCCATGAAGGGGCAGTTCAGGGAAGCTTTAGAGGCCTACAACGAAAACCCTGGTGCATTGGAGGCTAAGATCACAAAAGCAGAAGACACAGTGTTGCATCTTGCTGTGTATTTCGGTCAAACGAGCTTTGTGAGGAAGGTGTTGGAGGGCATCAACGAAGAGGTGTGTCTCAACGTATTGCAGATGCAAAACTCGAAGGGAAACACTCCTTTGCACCTGGCAGCAGAGGTTGGGAACGTGGACATGTGCCACAACATGGCTAAGAAGGATTCCAAACTCATTTGTGGTCGTAACTTGGAAGGTGAGACCCCTCTCTTCTTGGCTGCTTTTCATGGCAAAAGAGAGGCCTTCTTATGTCTGCATGGCCTAAAACAAAACTGTGATGATGAGGAAGACTCCTTGGTTAGGAAAAGCAATGGCGACACCATTCTCCATTCTACCATCTCCAGTGAATGCTTTGGTTAGTTTGTCTTGTTTTTTACTTTGATTCTTTGAGTCTAAAAGTCATGCAGGCATTTTTATCAGTTTCTTTTGCATTAACTGTGTTTAGTTTGATTGTTGAGTTTAAAAGTTTCACTTTAATGCACGGTTTACATGAAATATGTACTAATTTTGGTTGATGTGACAAACATCAAACTCTTATACAATGTGTCAATTTGATATGTTAATTGGTATAGCTCATTTAGTTGTAAATATCTTACTCCAGTTGAATTGTTTCCATAAAAAAATTGAATTTGATAGGTTTGGCGCTTCAAATAATTAAGTTGTATCCAAAGCTTGTGAATTCTGTAAACCAGGACGGGTTATCACCTCTGCAGGTTCTGGCTGGGAAGCCTAATTGTTTCAAAAGCTGCACGAGGATGGAGTTACTTCAGAGTATTATTTACCATTGTAAGAATATAACTTTCATACACCAAGGATTTTCTAATAGTCTAAATTTTCACATTAGCTAAAGTGCTCACTACTGATAATGGGTGATTTGTTTTGGTCAGGTTCGATTGTTGATGACGACATTGAGGAAACAGATGATGTACGTTACAATGGAGAAGATAAAACTCACCACTTCCCAATGAACTATGAAACATGCACCACCTTCTTTTCATTGTTGAAGAGTACTAGTGCGTCCTTGTACTTAGTATATATCACATCAAAGTGATCATATTGAAGATACTTCATATATCATAGACTCTATGAACACCCTTTTTATTACCATTAATGATATCATATCACTAATGATATCTACACTCTTCTTTTTCTTTGTAAGTGTTAATTAGATATTTATATCCACTCATATTTACTTCACTTGTTATATCTTTTACACTGTCACAGCAATAGGAAAAGATGACGAAGGTGCAACCAATGTCGAAGAGATAAATGTATCGCAAAAATCTGGTAATTTCCCCTGTTGTATGTGTTTCGTGATGCTATTCCTACCCTCTAAAACCAATCAAAGAGTATAAACATGTATATACCAAGTCATTTATAGAATCCACAAGTCGTATATTTCATTTACTATGGTTTGGGTAAAAAAATAGAAAGAGAAAAGAACAAAAATAAATGTTCATTTGGTTGAAATAAAATTTATCTTTCAAGCTATAAAATTTCTGTACTCTCTTTTTCTTCAATTTGAATTTCAAATCTTCTTCTGTCCTTATTTTATTTTGTCTCGATCCATCCATGCAAACGTATTTTGTAGCATTCATGTTATGTAAACACTAGTGCTGTTGAAAGTACTAATGTTTACGATATTTATTGATGCAGAGGAAGAGCAAGAAAAGAAACGTTACAGCTTCCCTCCTAATTGGGGAGCAGCGATCAGATTCCTAACTCATACGATGAAGTTCTTGCTGATCATTTTCGGTGTTGGTAAATCTATCTCTCTACTCATTGTTAGTCCAAATCACTGAGAAAATGTCAACTGTTGCATTGCATCACTTTCTTTTATTTTTTACACTTTCTTAAAATGAAACGACTATTTGCATACAACATATCATTGTTAAACGTAAAATTACTTGACATAAAGAAGCACTTGACAAATTGAAGTAGAGAAAGGTGAACACATTTTCACTTTTTCTTTGCACAGCATGACTTTGATAACGCATGCAGGAGCAAATTGGATTGGTAAAATCCAACGAAAGAAGGTGAAACACATTCATGCTAAGCGATTGATGAATGAACTGATCGAGCGTACTTCTTCTTTGCACAAGTGTGATTACAGCGGAATGAGTGTTCATGGGAGTGAGAAAAGTAGAAGAATGCAGGCACCTATTTTAATAGCAGCAAAGATGGGAGTGAGGGAAATGGTTGAAAAGATCCTTGACACAGACCCAGTGGCTATCCATGAGGTGGACTCTGAGAACAAGAGTGCTGTTCTTTTGGCCATAGAGAACAGGCAACCTCATGTGTACAGCCTGTTGAACAAGAGATGTTTGATTAGGGAAACTGCACTTCGTCAAGTAGACAAGTTTGGTAACAGTGCATTACATCTTGCTGCCACCTATAGGAGTCATAAGCCTTGGCGTGTTCCTGGTGCCGCAATGCAGATGCAGTGGGAATACAAGTGGTATAAGGTCAACATTCTTCTTATCTCTCACAACCACTTCAAAAAGTTTTCACAAATTAGGAGTGTCTTCACCTATGAAGCACGGATACTCACACTGTCACCTGGCTAAGTAAACACGTATAATCTTCAAAATATAAAATATATAGACACGGATTTATATATATATATATATATATATATATATATATATATATATATTTAATATATATTTTTATATATATAATATTTTTTTTTTATATATAATTATATATTTTTATATAATATTTTTATTTATTTTTTTT
>Ga0099824_1008035_pt1 | contig 13648 bp, 7 predicted proteins | sample SiratrowhiteBW_FD_76837 | JGI IMG/M metagenome (GOLD analysis project Ga0099824, IMG submission 76837) | Root nodule microbial communities of legume samples collected from California, USA - Siratro white BW | ecosystem: Host-associated > Plants > Roots > Nodule | place: USA: California... | reverse complement strand
CGCAGACTTTTTTGTTTCTTGGCATGTTAATTTCCAAAGATTTCGGGGACATGTTGATGTTACAGGATATGGAGGATGACCCTCAAACTGTGTCAAACTCCCGACAGCTGTCACTTGCAAAGTAAGTTAGAGGGCCTGTCGTTAATTGGTGCACGTGCCATGTGATTGATTCATGAAGGTATGTTTTGATATTTTTGAATGGAACATTGAAAAATTCATGCTCCTGTGGGTAACATCTCCTACAACCTCTAAGAGCCATACACAACTGGAGACACAAATGGAGACTGCTGCTAAAACCAAGGTGTTTGCATGCTATTCTTAGCCTATATTTGACATATTTTCCAACTTGTGTTTGTTTAATGTGCGCAATCACTGTCTAACCATTGGTATTTAATGTCTTATTTGATTAAAGGACAACATTGACAATGGTTATTTAATGTCTTTTTTTTTTTTCCTTTTTATTACAAAGTATAGAAAGTAACCATAAAATTTCGGTGCTTTCTGATTGATTTGGAATTGTTGATTAAGTTGCAAGCTACACATATTTTGACCTTTCAGAAGCATTAGTGCAGATCTTCATCATGTTATTTAACAATGTTTTCACACCCATGTTTTTTAAATGTTGATAATCTACCACTACTTTATATTATATTAGATATATAATAAATTATTAAATTATTTGTTAGATATATAATATATTACTTATTTATATATTAAACACCCTTTTATTATTTTATTGATGTGATATTTAAATTTAATTGTTATATAAGATATTATTTATACTTAAAAAATAATAATTAATTACCGTTATCAAATTAATTTGGTTTAGGTACTACGGTGTCTGAGATATTCTAACCTGAGATACGTGGGTAACCAACCCAAACATGCACCCGCGTAACTTGATAACACGGTTCCACTAGTAACCAAGTTAGTTATTTACTATTCATGAGTTGTGTTACCAACAACCAACTTAGGCTTAACATGTCTTATAGATACCACTTCATTTTCCATGAACGTATTCCCTTTCAGACTCGCTTCACAATGTACAAACTCTACACCTAACTGATCCTATAATCACTTATTAACTTGAGCGTCAGAATGTCCTTTGTAGGTGAATCTCCTCCTCACCATAAAATCCTTAAGCTTTGCTCATTACTATTCAGATCAAAGCACATACAACTCAGACTCGGGTTAAGTCAATTCCAGATCATCCGATAAAGGTTTGTATTCGGATTCTTGGAAAGACAATTTAAATATCATTCTCAAATTTATTATAACATAATATTATATATTTTTATTTATTATATGTAAACTTGATGTTTCACCTTTCATGAATATCTTTCTCACTTTTTACAAGTTTTATATGTAATAATAGGCATTCCCAACTATGTAACATGAAATTGAAGAATGAACAATCCTAAACTAATTAACAAAATAGGTTTGGAAGAGAAGAAGAGATAAAATGACATTTTAGAAATGATGAGTTGGAACACTGGAAGGTTGTCGTAACCGAAAGACTTGAGATTATAAAAAAAAAATCTTATAGTTCAATGACGAACGACGATCTCCTAAAATAGTTTGGAAAAAGGTTCGAATAAAGGGGATTAAATGAAAATGGAGTCGCCACTAAGGTTTAAGGAGAACCGGAAACCAAAATGAAGGTCTATGTTCAGAGTTCTGAGTAAAGAAGTCAGTTACGAGTGGGAAAGGTATTAGCACCCTACTTGCCCGTCCGAAGATGGTGCCTCAGATAAAAAATAAGAATGACAATGTTTTAAAATGCTTTAAAATTCTATAATTATTCAGAAAAGGGATGTAGAGGTATAGTAACACAAATAATTGAAAAGACGAGCAAAGAAAATGATGAAGTAAGAAATATGACGTCCCAAATTATTATTATTAATAGTATAAAATTCAGTGGAAAGATTTCATTCCTTTACTGAATTTGGCTGAAGCCGATTATATACATTAAATATGACTTATTGGATTGAAACATAAAGACTTAATCTTTTAAACATTTAATGGTATCACATAAATTTTAATATAATATTAGATATAATAAGAATTCATTTCATCAAATTGGATGATGAAATTTCTATCTTTTTATTATAAAGAAAATGAGTGAATTCTTACCTAAATAAGAATAATGAATGGTAAGAGAAAGCTTTAAATAAAGTTATAAGAAATATAAAAAATTATTATTTTTCTAATAAAATTTAATTCTTTATTATCACTCTATGTTGTATCAAAATTTTATAAAAAATTATAAAACCCTTTTTTTAACTGTAATTAAAATGACATTAAAATGGAAACTTACGTATGATAATTTTTTTCTTATATAATTTCAGATAACAAGAAGTGTTTGCTAAATCCTGTCCAGGAACATTAGCTGATATTCCTAAGAAAAGTTGTTTTTTATTTGGAACATATTATTTATCCAATAATTTTTCAAGTACAAGTTGATTACCGTTATCTAGATAATGATAATAGTAAATTACAATATGCAGTTAATTAATATATTAGTGTATTATTGGTTTGCATTCCCAACACAAATCTTAACCTGTTGTGTATGTCAAATGGTCATTTTAATTTGAGAGAAAATAAAATTCTAATTTAAAATTTAATATATATATATATATATATAGTTAATAATAATATAATATATATATATATATATATATATATATATATATATAAAATAAGTAAACTTTGTAAGATTAATATAATATAATATACAATATAATATATATTATATTAATCTTACAAAGTTTACCTATCATATAAATTATCAAACTTATACTCCATATATATATATATATATATATATATATATATATATTATATTAATCTTACAAAAGTTTACATATCATACAAATTATCAAACTTATGCTCCATATATATATATATATATATATATATATATATATATATATATATTATTAATCTTATAAAAGTTTACATATCATACAAATTATTAAACATATGCGGCTTCACATGGGTGGAGCAAACAAGTTAATTATTGGGTTGTTGTGGATCGCAGGTGGCATGCAAAACGTAACCACTACAGGTCCTTCCAGTGTTAAAGGTACATATTCAAAATTTGTGAATGCAAAAACTGTATAGGCTACACCCCGGAATGTAATCGAATTCTTTGTTACATTTCTCCTCCCATCATTCCCAGGAAAGAAAGCTGAAATGTTTGTAGAGAAAGATAGTACAGGATTTGGCACATCCATTACTGTTGCTCTATCATACATTCATATTTAACAGAGAGAGAGAGAGAGAGAAAATTGAGATATACATACATTTTTAAAGAATTATTTTTAAGAAATTATATTTATAAAATTTATAATCTGTTAATATTATCAACTTCACTGAAATAGATAATAAATATATCTGTATATATATATATATATATTTGTTTTGTAAACTATCAGATAAATCAAAGAACAACAACATAAGATAAACGGTAGCAGTGAATAGTCATGATAAATGAACAACCAACCAGTCAATACATCACTTCGACTCATTTGAAACCTCAAAGAACATATCCTCCAGCCACAAACCGCATCCATAATCACATGAGTGGAAATAAACAAAACAATCACAGTATAGAAAATCTTGTGTTAAAACCACTATCCATAAAAAAGTTAATAGAGAAAGATAAATGTGAGGCTTAGGGATACCTCAAAAAAAGTGTTTAGAAATAAAGACAATATGCATATCTCTTTTCCCTTACATTGTTTTCGAAGATTGAAGGATCTGTTGAAGAGTTGAGCTGTGGAAGAATTCCTTGCCAGAGAAGTTCTCCTTTTTTTTGTAAGATTCTGGGTCCATTCCTTTTCCTTATATAGAGAATGTTTAGTGCTTAGAGTGTTATGAATCAGGATTGAAGTGAATTTAATGTCAGGAATCTTTAATGATGTAACATGGTGACGTAGGTGCAGGGTTTGATGTATAAGGAATTTAATGTAATGAGGAGGAGAACCACCTGGGTGAAGTAGGTGCAAGAGATTTAATATGCAGGAAATTTAATGTAATGAGGATGAGAACTAGATGATGTGGGTACAGGGGATTTAATAAGGAGTAGAGAATCTTCAGTGTCATAATACATAGGTGCAGGAGTGAGTTGACACAATTTGTACGTGTTCTCATCTGCTCTTTAATGCAAACTCTTGATTTTATCTAAATTGGGGCTGTTGTGTGTGTGTATATTCAAATTACCAGTTTGTCCTTTAGATTCTATTTTTCATTTTGTCATTTCAGATTATTGGTGTAGTATAAAAGTGATACAAATGAAGCAAAGCCGTAATGTTTATTGATGCAAAGAAGCTTAAAGATAATGAGGATACTATTATGAGCATGATGTAGAAAATCATACTACTATAAACCGTATTAATAATAATATTTATTTAAAATTTCTAGGACGTTATAGGAAAAGGGGGACCTAACGAGTTATGTACTCGCTCCTACGTATTTCTACCAAGAGGCAGAAAATCAGGACTTACGTAGTTTTGACTTCAACGAGTTTGGTTGGGTGTTGATTTGTTTTGTTTTTTAATTTTCTATTGTTTTGTATCTTGTTCCTATTTTTAGTGATTTTTATCAAACATGGGTATTTTGGTTATTTTTGTGGTTTTCTGGTTTTTTTGGTTTTTTTGGTAAGTAGTGGGTGGTATGAGATAAGGAGGCAACGAATATACCATCAATCCACACAAAAATGCCAGCGAGCGTGGCTTGCGTGAGGTTAGGCTCAAATGGAGATACTACGACTTGCTAAAACTCGCAGTATATGAAAAGGTAGTAGCGTACGTGCTTTTCCTTATACTGAGAGTTAAAACAAGTTATAGTTCCATGAGGGAAAAGGGTTTGACCATAATCACTTCAGATGATCCTCAAAAGGCAGTGTACATGCCAGAGGTTATCTCCTTAAGCGGTGTCTGGCTCGGGTCAGGCGGATACACTGAGGATGGTCTATTCGAGATGCGAACCCTGACCCAAATTAGAGACGTCCTTTGGGCAGCATACGAGCCTCTAGAGAGTCCATTTGGATCAAGGTTAGCATCAAGAACAAAACTAAGTTTTGAGATTTAGAAATTTTTAGGGTTTGGTGGAGAAAAAGTGTTAAACAGGCAACTTTGAGACTAGTCTTGGGTGGTCAAACAGTCACGTAAATGGACAAACTTTATATAGATTTGAAGATCATTCCAAAGGCTTTCCAACGATCACTCATACACTCCCAACAAGTTCAAGGATAGGGAGAACGAATCCTCCAAAACTGGTCCAGTGATAGATGTAAATTTCATAACTTAGTTTTTAAAAAAATATCTCTCAAAAAGAGTTTGAGACCCCAACTTTGGGGTCAAATTTGAAGGTCCAAATGGTATTATAAATGCAGTTATGGCATACCAATAGAAAGATCTTGAAGAGATATTTCCAACAAGTACAAATACAACCCTTAAAGGTTCTTAGATTAGGAGAAAACTCTCTCAAAAGTTAAGCACTTGAACAACCAAAACTGCCCCCATAACTTAGTTTTTGAAAAAAACCAAGAAATCAGTTTGGGGACAGGTTTTGCGAGCCGAAATTGGGTGCCTTAATGGTATCATAAATGCATTTATGGTAGACCACACTGTAAAGAGGGTAGAAAGAACTTTATAAAGACTAATCACAAACCCCCAGAAGGTTCAAGGATAAGGAGAACAAACTCTCTCAAGTTGGCTACTTAACTGACCTCCATAACTTAGTTTATGGAAAACCCAGAAACCAGTTTGGGGACAGGTTTTTCAGGGTGATTTTGGGTGCCCTAATAGTTTCATAAATGCACCTGCCCTATACTATTGGAAAAAGGGTAGAAAGAGCTTTCCATTGATAGTTGATACACCCTTGGAGGTCCAAGACGAAGGAGAACGAGCTCCATAAAGTAAGCCTCATGGCTGAGTTCATGATTTTATGTGCGGGCCAACCCAAAAACTAAGTTAAACAGTGCAAGACCCAAACTTTGGGTCTGATTTTGGGGGACATAGAGGGATCATTAATGGTGTTATGATATACCATTGAAAAGATGGTAGACCCACCTTTCCAATGCAACCCTCAGTTTCTCAAACTACTTCAAGGATCTCTCAGAAATCAACTCCAAAGTTGGGTGTTTGGCCACTATCAAGCACACAAAGTGCTCGAGAAAATACCACAAAGAAAAACTAAACTATACAACCTATTTTGGCTCACCCATGACCACTGTTTTCACTCATGCTCACTCGAAACACACTCCTCATGTCCTTGGCTACAAAGTCATGCCATCTACATGCCTTAGAACCACAACTCGAATCACTCTCCTCTTTCTGTCATATCCTATTTCTCACCTCCATTGTTTTGTCAATTTCTATGTTCCAACTCCCACATTATTGTTTGTTTATGCTCTAGATAGGTGCAGCAGATGAAAAGAAGCGATGGAAAGAGGGAGAAGGAGCTCGTTGGACTGGTTTTCCGACAAGTCCCCAGCGACAGCAGTACACCAAGCCATGGGGTGACAAATGTTCCTCTCCTCCTCCTCATCTCAATAGAGGTGGAATGGAGGAGAAAGAAGGTCTATGGTGGAAGAAAGTGAGCTCGCAAGTCATCTTCCTTAATGGGACTTGCACCGGCGAGGCTCAAATGGAGGTTTCAAGGCGTCTTCAAGTTATAAAAATGGTGGTAATAAAATGGGGGGAAGAGACATACCTAATGGAGACAAAAAACTTGAATTTGGTGGTCGAGCTTTAACAAAGCCCAATTTTTTGATGAGGGCTTCTCCAAGCTTTTTCAAGTTGTTTTGGGCTATTTTGATTGCTCTGGAAGCTTCTTGAAGGTGATTGGAAGGTGTCTAGGTGAAAAAAACAAAGAGGAGAGGGTTTCTTTCATGCAAAACCGTGGTGTGTAACCACTTGGTTTATGGAGGCATTTAGCTTTTATAGTAGGTGATTGGGAGCTTGAGAGGACCCTAGCAGACCACTGTGGGTGCTAAGTGTCCTCTGCCAAAACGGTTATGATAGAGATACGCTCAAAATTTGTGTCCTCTTGTCCCTTTGTCTCATTTGGAGTGCATAGGGTACATGGGAAATGAGAGGAGAAGTGGTGTGGTGTATGACAGAGCAGGGGTGGTGCAATAGTTGCTGTATGGACTAGTGGAGGTGAGGGTATGTTTGGCAAAAGGGAGGGGGGACCATCTGCTTTTATGAGTGAGTGGTGGTGGAGTGAAAAAGTGAGTAAGAGGTAGGAAAAATGAGAGTGTCTCATTTATTTTTGTCTTATGTGGGTGAGTGTGGGAGAGGAGATAAATGAATGGAGAGGTATTGGTTAGGTTTAGGGTTGAGGTTTTATTTTCATTCTTTTTATTAAGACTAAAGAGAATATTTTTCATTTATGATTTTATTAATTTATATTTTACATTTTTAATGATTTTTTACAATTTTTTGGTATTTTATGCTTTTTTTACTATTTTTATGGATTTTCTATATTTTTGCTAATTTTTATTTAATTTTTATTATTATTTTTTGCCCAGACGAAATTGGGTGCTGACAAAGGTAAATCAGGCACTTAGTAGAATACAAATGCACACATACATGTATAGGTGACAAAGCTCTCTCCTTATTGTTTTGAAGCAATTTTTCATCATAAAGTTTTAATGGAGATTAATCAACTCTCCACCTTTATTTAACGAATTTATAGTATTTCACTTTAAATATGTGAATATATAGGTTTAACAACATTTTGTTTTGCTCATATATATATATATATATATATATATTTAATGAATATATATATGTAATTTATATTTATAAAGTTAAAAAAAGTATTTAAGTGTCGAAAGAGTCTTTTAAAACAAAATCTTGTCACACGGGTAACAATGTACATAGTATGGTTACTTCAACTCGTCTCTATTTCATATTTTTTCCTCTCTCATAATTTAATAGAGTAACTATTTTGTCATGTCAACTACAAAACAAAGTACTTTAAGTTATTTTACAAAACTCATTTAAACTTTTGTAATCCATGTTTACTTTTACACTTTTATAAGAAGTTAGAAAGAGAATTATCTTTCTATTTTGAAAGTTGATAAATATTGAAAAAAATATACTTTTTAATTTTTTATTTTCCTTCCTATATTTTTAGTCTTTATAAAAATATTATTATAAAAATCATAAAGTAATCAATTATTATTTTTATATATAATGTTTGGTATTACTAAAATTTAACAATTTAGTTAAATTGATACTCCAAGATCCATCAACTATCTACCATCATATAGAGATATTATTAGAAAAGATAAAAATATATAAAACATTGGGTACTATACCGAAACCCATGCAACCAGAAAAAAATATTCCCTACTAAAACCTAAACAAAGTGAGATTGTATCTACTATGAAAAAGATCAAGTAATACAAGTTGCTAAAGTGTTATACCAAGTAAAATCTAAATTATTTTCAAGTTCTAAGGGAGCAAGTTTATCAACACATTGGTTCCCTTCCCTGAAAATATGAGTGGCCTTAAAATCAATGCTTTCTCACAAATCTTTAGACACTTTCTTCATCTCTCCTTAATAGGCCAAGGGATTAAATCACTATAAGTACAAGCTTGACAAAGCAAAGATGAATCAGTCTCCAACTAAGATCTTATAAAACCAACCCTCTTAACAAGCTCAATTGCAAGAATCACACCTATAACTTCTGCATAAAAAGAAATTTTAATCCCAGAAAAGGCCAAGAAAAATTCCTCCAAAATACTCTCCTATACTACCTTTATAGATTCCAAAACAAGTAGCAAGATGGGGAGAACCTCTAGCAGCGGTATCCACATTTACCTTGATCCAACCCATATTAGGAGTGTTCCAAACCACTTGTACCAGATTAGAGACTTTAGAGGATCTAATGCCGATGGAAAAAATTTTCAAAACAAAAAAGTCAAATATATCATTATTAATTTTTTTTATTTGAAAGGTTATCTCAAATTATAATGTTATATTTAACAAAATTAATGGCAGAAACCAGGTAATGTGTTGTTGGAATCTAGCTTGATTTTTCATCCTTCAGATAATCCATAAGATAAAAATAATAGAAGCAAGCTTAGTGTGCTTCACTAATAGGCTACCTGCAGAATTAAGAAAAGAGACAATGTCAGGGATTATTAATCTCAAGAAAAACATTATGAATCCAAGTCCAAAGAAAGGATATAGAAGAACATTAAAAAAATGCCTAATATCTTCCATCTAAGCCTTGCACAAAGTATATATAAAACACTCCTCTCATTTGAACATCTTTATTAGTAGGGAGTCTATTGTGAAGAACTTTCCAAAGCATTAATGATTTAGTTGGAGGAATATCACTAAACCAAACCAACTTACCCCATTCCCAAGAAGGAGAAGAAGAAGATAAGAATTTTCTAACCACTCTTTGTGTGACAACACCATTATCATAAAACATTGAATTAGGGATATTAGGGAAATTAGTAGGAACCAAGTGCTTCATACCTTTAATCTCTTGCATATTGCTCAACATAGAGGGGATTTTCCAAGTATTACTGTTCCACCCATGTGCCATAGAAGTAGACAAATGAACCTGTTGAATCATTTGTGTTAGCACTATTGCTACCTTGTGATTTGATGAAGCCAATTCTTAATCGTGGAGGTTCTTAACCGAGGAGGTTATTCTTAACCAATGAGGCTCTTAACTGAGGAACCCGAGGAGGCTGTGATCCGATCAACATTGGACCGAGTAGGACGGAGCCTTTGCTAGACGAAATAAGTTTTCTGAGTTTGAAGAGATATAGATGAAGAATTCTGAGGTTTTAGAGCATACGGTTTCGACACTCAGTTATTCAAGATATACAAAAGCGACTTTCAAAGTTTGAAAGGATATAGTTTTGGCTCTCGATTATTTTAGTGATACAGTAGCAACTCTTGTATCCAATACGACACGTACATACAGATACAACTCACTCATCTAATAAGGTTCATGTATTAGATACAGTCTTACATCCAATGCGTCATAAGAAGCCAACTTGGCCAATGCGGCCTGGGCGATCAATGCAACTATGTAGTATTAGTGATGCAGTTTTGACATTCGGAAATACATCAGATGCAACTATGTCTCAGATTTTGGTAATGTTGGTATAGCCACATGTAAATGCAGCACAGCCTTAAGACGATGTTGCGCATGGTGAAGAGGGAATACCAAGACACGTCATACAACATTGCAGCACATGGTGATACGGCCAGTCACAAATACAATGCTCATTGATGCAGAGAAGATAAGATTTGGCCACTCACAGTGATGGCCTTTAGTCATATGATCATGAAGAAGTGACCACTAATAGATATGACTTTCAAATGCAATCACAACCTTCATGACACGACCATGTAGAGAAGCGGCTTTGCTGATGTGGCATTCTCTCACTAGTTCTGAGGGTTTTTCATAGGTTTGAACTGTTAACCATGTGCATGCAGTATTTTAACCACTAAGCGAGCTTCAAAACTACAATTTATTTTTATCAAAACGCTTTATCATTTTTGAAAATCTCTTTCACGTAATATCATATTCATTATTTTTGAAAATTAACTTTGTAAAAATATGATTTACAAAAAGCTCAATCGATTGACTGTGGTTTTTTTCAATCGATTGAATTGATTCAGTTTATTCTACTTTATAATTATTTTGCTTATAAAACAGTGTCACACTCTTTCAAAAAAGTATATATATGATTACACAATGATTTTTTAGGTTTTTCTCTAAGAGAGATTTTACGTGTGAAAAAGTGTGCTTTGTTTAACCAAGTTTTTGAAATAAAGAAAGATCAAGATAGTTGTTCTTGAAGCTCTCCTTTGGTGAATATTGTGCTGCTCTGGTTTCGGTTCATCTGAGGTAAGCTTTATTGCACTATTCATTTTTCTGTGATTCAACTGTCATGTGTAGTATTAATTTTCTTCATTTTTTTTTTGTGATTGCATAGACTACAAATTGTATAGGTTTACGTTTGTAGTGGTGTAGTAGGATTTTGCACTAATTTTTTTTATCTATGTAGAGTTTAGAGGTGTGTTTTAATGTGGGTGCAGTGGGTTCTTGCGAGAAGTAAGTGTATTGGATTGTTTTTGTTTGAATTGTGTGTTCTTTAGTGAATTTCTTTTCTTGAGGGGAAAACAGACTGAATGTAGCTCTTGAGGAAGAGTGAATCAGTATAAATCTTGGTGTTCTTGCTTTTTCTTTCCTTGATATTGCTTCGGGTGTGTATTTTTACGTATTATTATTTCTGCTTGAGTTTTGTATTTGATTAACTTTACGTTGCAGTTGATTATTTCTGTGTGAGCATTCAAAATTCATGTAATTGATTGGTTTAATAAAGAACTTTCATTTTTTACGTTAATTCTTTCCAAAAGCTTGCGAAATTTTTTTAAAAGTTCAATTCACCCCCTCTTGAACTCGGCCTAAATCATTTTCAATTGGTATCAGAGCTAGGGCTTGCATTTTACTCAGGTTCTCGATCCATAGTCAAGAACAAATTACCTTTCGCTGAGGGAGCTTGTATAGACCACCCATGTTTAGTGGTGCGAATTATCAATTTTGAAAAGTAAGGATGGAAATATTTATTGAATCAATTGATCGTGGCACTTGGAATGTGATTGTGAATGACCCATTTATTCCTACGACTATTGTTGATGGTGTTACTGTTGAAAAATCATCCTATGATGAGCTAACTGATGTTGAGAACAAGAAAATGCAGTATGATTGTGCTGCCAAGAACATTATAACATATGCTTTGAGTTTAGATGAGTTTTTCAGGATTTTGCAGTGCAATTCCACGAAAGAAATGTGGGATATTCTTGAGTTACTCATGAAGGTAGCACTGACGTAAAGCACGCAAGGAAGCATGCCTTAATTCAGGAATACGAGTTCTTTCATATGTAGCTAGGGAAAACAATTGCTGACGTTCAGATTCTTTGGAGAGAGATTTGAGAGGTTGATAACAAGAGGATGATGATCTAAGGAGATTCTTTGGAGGATTTGATATCTGCAATTCTTTGTGGGTTTTCTCTTTGTGTGTTTAATCCTTTGACAGGAAACTAGGTTTTTGGAAGATGATCTAGAAATCACTTCCTAGTATTACATTTATTTAACTAGATACGACTTCGATCACATAACCATATCAGTCCAAGCTACATTTACAAAAACACCAAGCACATGCAAAGGAGGATTCTGTTGCATAGACTGCCCATCTTGATTATTATTAGGAATATTCAATTTTATAATATTATCAACACTGTAAGTTTCACTATCATTAAGCAAACTATCAAAATTGTTTTGAACGGCCAAACCTGGAGAACTTATCCTATTATTGGTGGAGTTTCATTTAGCAGAAGACCGAACCTCATTTTGATTAACAATCTTCTGAGTTTCCGCAATGATACTTGGCATACCAGCCAAGCTATTCACACCAATATTGCTAGGATCAGCCTCCTCTTCTTTCTCATCCATAAGTTCTCTAATCCCACATCAGTCTTGGAAATATCAACAGGTTTCTTTTCGACATATCTATGTGTAACATGGTTATCCTGTCTTTTCTGAACCACCACGGAATCAGAATGGCATCTCCTGCAGTTTAAAGGTGTGTCCTATCATTTTACAGAAATACTACATATTCAACATCTGCAATGAAAGCAAAGCCAAACCTTTCTATAAATAATTGATTAGGAAGATCAAACAAAAAGATCCAAATCAACCAACACCCTGCAAAAAATCATCTGGACTTGTTCATTGTATAATCATCCTGGACAATGACATGATTATGTGACGGGCTGTAGAAAAGGTTGACTTTGGTTGCCAATATTTAAAAGGTAACCAAGCACTATGCCTCAGTAAATTTCATGGAAATAGGAACAAAATCCTTTGTCCCAACAAATGTCCAAGATTTCGCATCTTTCAAAGACGAAAATGCAAATTCACAAAATCTCTTACGCAAAGAGATAGCTTTCCAATCAGAATCCCACATTGTGTCCAATTTATTGCAGAGTTCCATATGCATCAAGGGTTTATCCCCTTATTCAAGATCATTCTTTCGTGAAGATAAATTTTGCCGTCATCAAGACCCGCAACATATATTCCCTCAGGTATTTACACCGATATCATATTATCTTTAATACAAGAAGCAGGCAACTCGGACATGGTATTTACACCCATATCATATTATTCAAGACCTTTGTAAAAGTCTTTTTCTGAGCCCACGAAAATTGCTGGGTAGGGGAAGATTCCAAATCTTGATCTTGAAGCCAACGCGTGGGTATATGAAACCCAACCGAAATAATAGCCCACACCCCACATGTTCAAATGCCTTCAAAAAATGATTTTGTTTATGCAAAACATAACATGTGGTACTTACGAATAATAATCAGGCACACCCCACATATTCAAATGCATTCAAAGAATGATTTTGTTTATGCATCCTTGTAAAACATACAATAATTTGTGTTGCATGCAAACGAGTCGATCAATGATGCGGCCATTATGATGTTTTTTGTTTCTGATGAACCCAAACCGTCTCGGATGTTGTCGCAGACTTTTTTGTTTCTTGGCATGTTAATTTCCAAAGATTTCGGGGACATGTTGATGTTACAGGATATG
>Ga0099824_1008034_pt1 | contig 13653 bp, 10 predicted proteins | sample SiratrowhiteBW_FD_76837 | JGI IMG/M metagenome (GOLD analysis project Ga0099824, IMG submission 76837) | Root nodule microbial communities of legume samples collected from California, USA - Siratro white BW | ecosystem: Host-associated > Plants > Roots > Nodule | place: USA: California... | reverse complement strand
CCCTTCTCCTTTGTCATCCTTGATTCCAAATATGTCTGCTGTGATCTCAATGAGGAAACTAAGGAGTTCCCCTTTGTTCCACTCTGAGAACACACTTTGCAGCTCCTCATTTGACAACTTCCCAACTGACTTCAGCACATCATACGCCTCAGCAATGAGTTGCATGTCACCATACTCAATTCCATTGTGGATCATCTTCACAAAATTGCCTGATCCTCCTTGGCCAATGTAAGTCACACAAGGACCACTATCAGACACTTGAGCTGCCACCTTGAGCAGAATGTCTTCTATGTATTTATAAGCCTCAAATGAACCACCTGGCATCAAAGAGGGACCATGTCTTGCACCCTCCTCACCACCTGAGACTCCCATTCCAAGGTAGAGCAAACCCAGTTCAGACATAGCTTTCTCTCTTCTCTCAGTGTTCTCATACCACTCATTGCCACCATCAATGATGCAATCACCCGTTTCCAAGTATGCAGTGAGGGTCTTGATGGTTTGGTCCACTGGTGCCCCGGCCTTAACAAGCATTATTATGACCCTTGGTTTCTGAATGGATTGAACAAAGGACTTAGGATCATGGAAACCATACACAGGAAGTTTTCCTTCTTGTTTTGCTCTTTCCACTGTTTCATCAACCTTGGATGTGGTCCTGTTGTAAACAGAAATGGGAAAGCCCTTTTCAGCTATGTTGAGAGCAAGGTTTTGGCCCATCACAGCCAGACCAGCTAGGCCTATTCTTGTGAGGTTTGTAGGTTGAGCCATAACTACTTTTCCTGTTCAATGTTGGAAATTTCACGAGATAAAATGTATAAAGGTAAATAATAAGCACAAAGCATGAACTTTTAATTTGTCAAGAAAAAACGGAAGGTGTACACCACAATCGAAGAGGACAATTGGAACTTTGTTTGAGGCATCTACAACCTCTAAAATGTACACTAGGGGAAAAAGGAGTCTCGGAAAAAGGAGTCTTGCAATTCAAAAACTCAGATGAAAAAGGGTGTAATGGTTGATTACTGTACTTTTCGCATAGAAATTGAGATTCCCAAAACACAAGAGTACCCCAACTTCAAAAATAAGATTCAGAGTTCAAGATCAGCATTCAATTATCCAAAGCAAGATATATCAACCACAAGTTCCAAAGAAGTATATAGTTTTCTGGAATTGCACAGATCAAACAAGAGCTATTGCTTGAAAGAAAGCATAATGTTAAAATAAAACCATTCAATATGCAGATTGCAATCAAACAGATTCATCTTCTTACCAACATTTCCATTAATTTGTTTCATTTTTTACTTTAATATTACTACATAGTAAAATCTAACATTCATATAAACCAAGAAATTAGACCACAGATACCATTGCCCAACAAACCCATCTCATCATCAAAGCCATTAACCAAAAACCACTACAAAAACAAAAATGCAAGTACAGTTTCTGAGCAAACTAAACAAGTTCACTGATCACACATACCACCAATCCAACTACACTGAAGTTAGCACTGCATAAACAAAAGGCAAAAACAGAAGCTAGTGTCAAAACAAACCTGGTTTTTTGATGCAAGAAGTGAAGAAAATTGAGATCTGGGTATCCCAGAGAGTATTCTATGCATAAAAAGAACACGTACAAACAACGTTAATTATATACACAAGTACACTATAGACCAAGTTGAAGTTCCAAGATTGTGTAGCACACCAACTTCAACAACTACCAAAGCAAACACTTGATTATGATGTAAACGTGTGAAAAAATTTATGCAACTAACAAGTTGAGTAGGTGGAGAAGCTCCAAGGAATCAATGCCATTGATTCCACTGTCAAAGCTCACGTGTGATATTGCACCTCTTTCTTTTTTTACTTAACCGTTCATTGGCTTCAAAAATTTATCAAAATGTGCGATTACAGGGCTAAATAAATGAAAATAATTAATATAGTTTGTTGATTGGTGATTATCAGAATCAAATCTCACTTCTACTTGGTAATGTAAAATATATAATTATATATTTTTTTGTTTCCTTAGTTTAACAATTTATTCAATAATTCTCCCTTCTTAATGGTTGATTTCTTTTTTAAAAAAAATTGTTCACTTCTATCTGTTATTTTTTTAAATTTTAAGATAACATTTTTTTAATTATACCCTTAATTTAATTAATATGGAATGAAATAAAAATAGTTATATTTCTCATTATATAAAGGAAATACAACTTTTTAATTGGAGAATTTATTTTTAATAAATAAAGATAATTTGCCTATTTAATAAAATACAGTATACAACTTCACCAATTAAAAGTAGCCATCAAATATTTTTTTAATCGTTCTTATAAAATCAAACATATTTTATTGAAATTATATCATTTTAATATTATAAAAATGTGGGTACCTTTAAATATAATGACAACGATTAACAAAATTAAAAAAAGTACAATAGGTAACTCAGTTTAAATAATATAAAAATTAAATAGCTGCTTTTACTTAAATAAAAATCTTTAAAAGACTACTATAAAGAAATAAATAAAATAAATCTACCGTTTCTTTTTTTTCATTCCGTAAATTTCACTTATGAAGTTATTTTTTACACATTTTATTTCTTTTTGTTCCAAAGTATGCCATTTTAACAATTTTGCTTTGTATTAAAATTATAATCTGTTTACAAATTTAAGACAACATTCGTAATGTGTTCCAGGTATACTTAGAATTTTACGAAAACTACTACATTAAATAAAGAAATTATTTTATAAATATCTAAAAAACTATATAAAAGAAATATTTCTTTTAACTATTTTTAATTAAAAAGATATATTCTTCAATAAATAAAAATATTTTTTTACTTAATAAAAAATGCAACTACATAATTTCTACTCAAAATTATTTAAATACTTTTTTCTACTTTGAATATATTTTCAGATACATACATTATGCCAGGAACTCCAGAAACCATGCTAGACAAGATTCCAATGGTCGAAGAAAATAGAAACCATGGTCATCTCTTAAAAATGAAAAAACAAAAACATGTAACCAAATGAATTAAAAAATAGATTAAGACTTTGAAATGGAGAGAAACCTTTGTGATGAATTCTAAATGATAAATGCAAGAATATTTCTAGTTTGATAAATCTTTTCAAAATAAGAATCAAAACAAAATTAGAGAAACTCTTATGATCTCAAAGTTGAACTAATAAAAAGAAAATTTTATTTAATTTTTGAAAAGTGACTTTTATAATAGGGAGTGACTCTTATTTGCTGATCTAGGATGTGGAAGAGATATTTTCATGTATCTTGAAAGCTTAAACTTCTAAGTACATTCATAAAACTAATTAAGATTAATTAGGCCTATGATTATTACTTAGTTAAATTTTAAATAAACAAGTCTCATAAGTGACTCATTAAATTAAGGAATTTGCACATGGTTTGTTTGCTTGATTTTAGGAGTTATTTAGAAAAATAGATGAGTTACTCCAAGAGACATAAAGCAGATGTTAGGATCTTAAAATGCCAACTAAAGGAATTTCAACGATCACATTCGATAAATTAAAATGACATATGTTGGTTAGAAATTCCTCATGCCTAACGACGCCTAGGATCTTGAAAGACTAACTAAAGGAGTTCCAACCATGTGACATGAAAGTCACGTTGCAAAAACGGTGTCCCTCATCATTATGAATTTCCAAAATATTTTAATACAAATTTAGTTTGTGAGTTTGTCTCATTTGGAAGTAGATAAAAGAAAATGTGACCTAAACATTGACAAAAAATTGTAGCTTATTGTATCAGTCTAATGTCACAATTTAGGAAAAAAATCTTAATCTTTGAGCAAAGCCACGACTGCATACTTTATGACCAGAAAATCGTTTCCTATAAATAAGGCCACATTTTTTTAACTTTAGGCAACACTTTTTAGTTGCTGTCTACAGTGATAAATGGTGTAGTGAAACAAATTGGCATGCCAAAGTCTTTATATTTACTACATTATTGTGTGTGTCGTAACAAATTTTGTCTAAAAAACAAAGTTTGTTTTTGAGAACTTTGACGTATCATGAGACAAAAAATTCATTGGTTTCTACATCATTCAAACGCTATCCCTTTTTCCCATATGGATATCCAACAAAAATACATCTCCTACTTCGGAAATCAAATTTATCACCTAACCTCCCATGTGTATGAGCATAACATAATGATCCAAAAACTCGTAGATGATCATATGTAGGATCACAACCAAAAAGCATTCTATAAGAAGTTTTCTATTCAAAATTGAGGAAAGGGTTCTATTTATCAAGTAACCAGTCGTGAGAACACATTCTCTCCAAAATTCAAAAGGTAAACATCCCTGAAATCTCAAAGCTCGAGCTACATCTAATATATGTTGATGCTTACGTTTAACACGCCCATTTTGTTGTGGTATCCCCGTACAATATGTTTGAAAAATTATTCCATTTTCAAGAAAATAATTTTTCATGCAAGTAAATTATGTTTCATTGTTGGTCCTTATAATTTTCACTTGTTTATTAAACTGACACTCCACCATGGAGAAAAACATTTTCAAAATACTTAACACCTCTTTCTTACCAATCAGCAAATAAATTCACACAGCTCTATAGTAATCATCAACAATAGTCAAAAAATAGGATGCTCCACATGAAGAGACATTTCTATAAGGGCTCCATAAAGCACAGTGTATTAATTCAAAAGCATCATATGCTCTAAAATCACTTACGGAAAATTTATTTTTCGTTTGTTTTACTCTTTGACAAACATCACAACATTTATTCAAATTTTCAATACCTTTCTTTAGGTCTACACCTAAAACTATCTTGGTAGCTTGCATAGATGGATGCCCCAATTGTTGATGCCAAAGATCCAAAGATCCAAAGACACCCCTTTGTCAACTTTCAAAGTTGAAATATGTGGTATCCCGGTCATCTTTTCAGTTGGATGATTATTTTGATCTTTTAGCAATTTCATTAGTGCTTAAAGTTGATCAGGGCTCAACCCAAGAGATTCTACGTCATTTCCATCTGATGTACTTTCTATGGTTGAGCTTCTAGGTATGGCCTGGGCTGCATTGACCCGCATAGCACCACGGTCTGAGCCTTCCCCTTCTTCTGTTCACTGTAGCGAGGATTGCGATCCCTACCATGACCTCCATTCTTTCCGTCAGTGCACGGTCTATCACCCCAACACTTGAGGTATCCAATGAGTGCAAAACAAAAATTTGCATCTTGCCTACTACGTTTGCAATGGGAGCAAATCATTGTTTTATCTTTCCCATCCACTCGACTACGAACAACAAAAACCATTACCTCTCCTCTGTCTTCTTTCCCACGTGCCATGGTCTGTATTCATTCTTCTTGAATTAGAATCGAGTAAACATTGTTTAGGTTCGGCAACGAATCGTGTTCCAAAATATTAGTGTCATATACTGTGTCATCTAACCCCATAATAAAGGTATGTACCCTTTTCTCTTCTCGTTTCTTGACAAGAATCAATCCAAAATCACATGTGCATCATCCACATTTACAAGTTGGCGACTGATCATAACTTACCATTGCATCCCACAACTGTTTCAGCTTTCTGTAGTAATTGACAATGTTCATTCCTTTTCGTCTGCACTCAACAAGATTTGACTTGATTTGATTTGTTGAATTCTTGGTCCATTGACCACTGAAAACCGGTCATTGAGCTATCTCGACATGTGAGATCGTTGAGCCGAGAGATGATTCAATTGTGTTTTAAATCCAGGACACTAATAAGGAATTAATGGTCCACCAATCTTCAAGATCCGTTGAGTCATCTAACGGCTTCTTGATTGATCCATCAATAAAGCCAAATTTCTTCATCGCTCTCAAAGCCGTTCTTAACGAACGAGCTCATTCATCATAATTTTCGCCCTTCAATTGTATCTGCGTAATCAAGAGACCAAGATTGTTAAGAGTGGTTATGTCGTAAGGTGAGATGGTTTTCCGTTGGCAAGTGTCATCATTGGGTTCTTCAGCTATGATTCAATATGTTGGGTGTATATGGGTATGCTCTGACACCATGACAAAATATCTCACTCCTTTATTTCTCAGAATATTAAAATATATACAACAGTTTTTCCCTAAATTTTTTCCTACAGATCCGTTCAAGATCCGCTAATACAATCAATACCTACTTAATATAATCAATCATATCTTATAGAATATTACTAAATAAAATATATATATATATATATATATATATATATATATATATATATATATAAAAGAAAGAAATAACTCTTTCCAAAACAAATATAAAATAAATAATAAAAAATGTTTAGTTAAAAATGTTATTTATTTTTTAGAATGAAGAAAATAAAAAATAGATACTATTAATGTTATTGTTGAAAAATAAATAATATTAATGTTATTATTGTAGTAGATAATTTTAAAATAGTAAATTCAATTAAAAAAGTTATATTAAATCTAAAAATAAAATATAAAATTTTATGTTAGTGATGTTAGTAAAATTAAAGTGAATTTTTTAAAATTTAAAAATTTGTTTTGAGTAAATATTGGACACATGGATAATGTTGGAAAGAGTAGGTAAACTTTTTTATTAATAACTTGAATTTTTGTTAACAATATCTTTAATGACATGAGAACATGTTAGTTTCCTTAATAGTGACCGGTTCCACAATGGCGACGACGTCTGTTATATGGTGGGTTGCGTCGTGGTGATTGTGGCTGTTGTGGTTGTGGTTCGTCATTGGATTCAAATTGTTGGGGTGATATATTCATTTGAATTATAGCAGAAGAACTGCCTGCTTCATTGTCAAAGTGTGTTGGATGCGTATATTGCATGTGTTCATTAGTAGAAGGTGGTTATTGAGATCTGCTCCAAACAAGTTATGGAAGAAATCAGTTGAACTAGACGCAAATTATTGTCTTCTATCATCAATTATAGGTTGTCGTTGAGGTGTATTGAATTGTTCAGATGTGAACGAATGTCGATAAGGTTCTTGTTGTGGCGGATAATAATCTGTTGCAGCTGCAAATGAATGTCAACAAGGATCCTCTTGTAGATGATTATAATTACTTGTAGTTGGGAATGTGGGCTTCGGTGGTGGATTTTGTTGTGTTAATGGATCATTTAGTAGTTGCAGCACTGATAAAAAATATATTGAATTCGCTTATGTACCATTTCATGTACTCTCTATTGTGGAACAAAGGTCCATGAATTAGATGACTAGTTAATGTTAGTTTGCGACGGTTGTTCCACATGTTTATCCACCTTGCATGCTTAGTCTGCCAAATTTCGTCATATCGTCGCCGCATATCAATTTTGTGTAGTTTTTCCAAATTGTTAGGTGGGGCAGAAACTTCTTGGAACATACCAAATTGTAATTGAACTCTATCAGATTGGTGTGATTCCACTATTGCAAAGCAAACGATAGGAGTGCATGTTGTCCAAATTTTAGCATCCTTGTACTCTTCTAGCGGAATCGATGCCTTGAAGTCCTTGTACAGATTCCATTTAAATTACAGTAAGTCATTGTTATTAGAAAATTTGTGTTAAAGTTTAAAATTTTCAAATAAAATTTGAGTGAAAGCATTTTGTCAATTACTTGATCAACTTGTATGTGGTCAATCATAGACCTGTACCCCACTAGGTTATTGTGAGGGACGTTTCTGAAGTTAAGAACTCTGTTAACGGTTCTATCAAACATTAAAACTCCTCCAATCAAACTTAGTATGTACACCTTATAGTGGGCATGTAGTTCTTCTTCTGTTGGTTCTTCACCTAGTGGGAGCATATTTTCTCTAAGCCATTTTAGTTTGACTTGTGAACCAATGAGTGATTCACCTTTTACTGGTGCAACAATCAAATAAGTGTCATATGTTTACTCCCAATCAAACATTGTTGGGCCGTGGACCATCTATGTTGAGACTCAGTTGAAGTGAAATGTCTTGTAATATGATGGTACACTCGCTAGTTGGAAAGTGGAATATGTGAGTGTCATGTCTCCACCTTTCAACCAATGAATTTACTAAGGCGTGATCCACTTTTAAATGCCTTAGTTTTGTAATTTCACCAAATTTTGCTTGCTCCAAGATTAGAATTGTTAAAGGGTGTGGCTCTGCCATTGAATGATAATAACACTCAACAACATCATCTTTGGGGTCCTACAAAATTGAAGAAATTAATATCAAAAGGTTGCCAAAAACAAATGGATTTTGGAAAAAAATGATGTCATTAACTTACCATACTGACAATGTATACAGACCTGTGTTTTTGTTGATTTCACAACAACATATTGTTGGACTGAAAGTTAGTTTGCAATGAAAAAGAGTTCAAGAAAGTAATTACAAGAAGTGTTTTCTAGAATACAGTGAATGCTGAGATTTGGTGAAATTAAATTTATAGATGATCTCGGTTGAATTTGGAGCATTGGTGAGGGTAGATTCAATCCAAGACGTTAATTTACAGGCTGAGACTTTCCTCAAGAATATGTGTCATCTTCAAGAAATGAAGTGGGTGAATAGTGTCTTGTGTTTTGTGAGACTTCCTTTTGGAGCGTTGATGAGGTAAATTCAATCTAGGATGTTGCTTTTCGCTTAGCATTGTAGTAAAGAATCTCTGCCATGTTCAATAATGATGTGGGTCAATAGTGCCTCGTGCTTTGTGAGAGTTCATTTTGGAGCGTTGATGGGGCATATTCAATATGAGACATTGCTTTTGGCTTGACACTTTGGTAAAGAATGTTTGTTATGTTCTGGCAATGGTGTGGGTGAAAATACCTCGTGATTTGTGTGGGTTAATTCTATAATGTTGATGGGCATAAATTCAATATGGGATGTCTATTTTTGGGGTGACACTCTGCTTAAAAATATGTGTCATGTTCAGTGTTGAACATTAGATGGTCCAAAGTCCCTTTAGAGGATCAAATCATTTGATAAAGTTTTGATGATACCAAAACTCAAGTATACATTTATATTTGATGACTTATTTACATTGCGCAATTAATATTATTATTATTATTAAAGCAGGAGACACATGGTCTATAAACAGATAAGTTTTCTTATTATTTACTTTTATGTGTTATTGATTTGATTTAAATTGATTTTATATCATATTGTGCTCTAACGTTCAAATTTATTCATAATGAAAATTATTTAAATTATTATGGAGTATATAAATGTGATTAATTGATTTTATATCATGATGTGCTTTAACGTTCAAATATGTTCATAATGGAAATTATTCAAATTATTGATGAGTATCTCAAATATAATTTCTCTATTTTATTTTAAATTATTTTTGATACAGAACTAATCAAGTTTAATGTAGTATGAAAATTAGATAGTATGAAAATTAGAGAAACATTTCCAATTTGAGCTCCATACATCAGAAAGTCAAGATTGCTCTGTTCAAGCATCCCAACGACTAGTTTCTAAAAAGCTACATATAGAGGAGCAAGTTCAAGTTGAATAATACACAAGAAGAAGCAAGAAGAGAAATACATCATATAATACATTGAAGAAAATATACTGAGTGTCTATTGTCAATCTGCTATAGAGAGCATCTTGAGTTTTGGGTTGTGTGAGACCATTGTGTAATTCTTCACCATTGTGAAGTAAACCCTTCTGAGCTTTCATTGTTCTCTCTTTCGAGAGTGTTTCTTTAGATCTTGAGTGGTCTTGATCTTAGGGGGAGATTGAGACTGGTATAACCTGGAGAGGTTTGTGTACTTGTTGTAACTTGGAGAGGTTTGTGTACTCATTGTAACCTGGAGAGGTTTGCATACTCGTTGTAACTATTTGCTAAATAGTGGAACCTCTTGAAAAGTTTGTTTAAGGGAGAACTGGACGTAGCCCAAGAGATTAGGGTGAACCAGTATAAAACTACTTTATCTGTGCTTATATATTTTGCCTTGGTTGGTGGTTTCTATTTATAGCGAATTGAGTTCAGACTCCATTCAACCCCCCTTCTAGAGCCAGCTGTTCCTAAATTCAGGACATGATATGGTGAATAGTCTCACGTGCTTTATGAGAGTTCATTTTGGAGCGTTAATGGAGATATATTCAATTTGGGATATTGCTTTTGGCTTGACACTCTGCTAAAGAATCTTTACAATATTCAGGCAATGATATGGGTGAATAGTGACTCGTGGTTTGTGTAGATTAATTTTATAGCGTTGATGATGATATATTCAATCTAGAACATCAATTTATGGGGTGGCACTAATTCAGGCAATGATGTAGGTGAATAATTCCTTGTGCTTTGTGAGACTTCCTTTTGGAGCGTTGATGAGGCAAATTCAATTTAGGATGTTGCTTTTGGCTTATCATTGTTGTAAAGAATCTTTGCCACGTTCAAGAAATGGCGTGGATTAATAGTGTCTCGTGTTTTGTGGAAATTCATTTTGGAGCGTTGATGGGGCAAATTCAATCTAGGATGTTGCTTTGGTTGACACTATAGTAAAAAATCTCTGTCAGGTTTAAGAAATGATGTGGGTGAATAGTGTCTCATGCATTGTAGGAGTTCATTTTGGAACGTTGATGGGGCAAATTCAATCTACGATAATGCTTTAGGCTTGACACTATAGTAAAGAATCTCTGCCATATTTAAGAAATGATGTGGGTGAATAGTGCCTCGTGCTTTGTGGGAGTTCATTTTGGAGTGTTCATGGGGCAGATTCAATCTGGGACATTGCTTTTGGCTTGACACTTTGGTAAAAAATGTTTATGTTCTGACAATGGTGTGGGTGAACAATACCTTGTGGTTTGTGTGGGTTAATTCTATAGCGTTGATGGGGGTAAATTCAATATGGGACGTCGATTTTTGGGATGAGACTCTGCTCAAGAATTTGTGTCATGTTTAGGAAATTATATGGGTGAATAGTGTCACATGCTTTGTGAGAGTTCATTTTAGAGCGTTGGTGGAGACATATTTAATCTGGGACATTGCTTTTGGCTTGACACTCTAAAGAATCTCTGCGATATTCAGACAATGATGTGGGTGAACAATGTCTCGTAGTTTGTGTAGGTTAATTTTATAGCGTTGATGAGGGTAGATTGAATCTGGAATGTCAATTTATGGGGTGACTCTTTGTTAAAAAATCTCTACATATTCAGGAAATAATGTGGGTGAGTAGTATATAGTGCTTTGTGTGGTTTGATTTTAGAGTGTTGTTAGGGACAAATTCAATCTGGAACATTGCATTCAATCTCATGTGTTTTGTATTTATAATTTATATAGCATAGCCTTGGTGACCTTTCTCACATGATAAGTACAAACAACAATGTTAATTGGCATAGTTTGGTGGAACTTAATGGTTCATTTACAATATTAGTAGTAGAAATTATAACACTTCTGTGTTGACTAGCTGATGCATGTTGAATGTTTAAAAATAATTAAAAGGGATTATTAATGTTCGGTGTTTGTTGAAATAAATCCCATACAGTAGAAAACACGCAATAATCAATCTTAATATAAGAAGAAGTAACAGAAAATATGATAAGGTTTAATAATGACTTTTGACACAGAAACACAAATGATGAATAAGCTAACAATGAAGAACATAGTGTTACTTAGTCCATAAAGAATAATTTAATTGTTCTTTCATGCCCTCCCATGTTGGAAGTAATTTGTTCACCTAAATCATAAGGTTGTTGGATGGATGCCATAAGCTTAAACCTTGCATGAGGTTCATATATTTTTGCAAAACCAATGACACATCATACATCATCGTCATATTCGATCTCGACACATCGATAAGAATTCCTAATGTTAGTCATATACATTGGACACTAATAACATAAACCAACAACGTATGACTTGCCATCATCTGGGACAAACAAATGTAGAGTGCTTGTTTAAGAACTGATAGGGGCATGGATTCATAAACCTCAACTGAAGCAGTTATTTGATTGACAAATATGGTAGAGTCAAGCTCATCAGTGAGGATTTGGCCGTTGCAATGCACCAAAGCCATGATAGATGACAATGTCATTTTTTGATAATGATAAAGATGTTGAAATTGATTGGATGTTTTGTGTAGGTCTATGTAATGATCACCTACATTTATAGTTAATAAGAAATGACTTGGCCTGTTAAGAAAAAAAATTCTATCATATTTAATATATACTTTTCAATATAGGATTGTTTGTAATTGTACAAATGGGGATAGGTAGGTGGGATAGGTTTGCATTGGATTCCTTAATACCGAATGATAACGATGCATGAACCCATACGATTCTCTAGACTCACTTTTGTCTTCAAAAGGCCCCTTAATTAATTTAATTCAATGTGTACTCATACTTAGTAGCTGACGTTTTGGAGTTGGAAGAGACTCATTCGTAGGGGGATATGACTTGGTCTGATGCCTTTCCTATAATTTTTTTTATGAAGTGAACATAATCAATTTCAAGACCCAACTAGATTCTTAAGACATTCAAATTGTGTCTCCAAAAAGTTTCTTAATTGGTTGAATTTGACATATACTTATAATATACTTATACTTAGTAGTTAATATTTTGGGTTTGAAGAGGCCCATTTATAAAGAAACATAACGATCCTTAAGGAGACATATAATAAAGATGGAATTTTATAATTATTTTTGTACACATTATTTTATCTCTTTTATCTTTATATTTATTAACCCATATTGAGAAGAGAAGTTGTGTTGGCAAAATGAAAGTGTTTTTATTATATAATTATAATAATTAATAAAATTTTGTGTATATATTATTACGATTTTATTTTATTTTAATTAAAAATTACAAATGCTCTATGATGTAAAATTATAAAATTAATGAAAAGGTTTATTTTTATAAATATATTTTATACAATTATAAACCTCTAATATAACTTTTAGTACTATTTTTTTTATTAATTTTATTATAATAATATATTTTTATTATCAGAAAAGATCATGCTCCACTACTACTTATTATATAATAAAAACCAATCAATTTGAATCATATATTAATCATTAAATGTACCTATTATTTTTCGACTATCAATACACATGATTTAACAAAAAGAAGTTGGTTGCAGAGAATTGGTCACGTTGTTCCTGCTGTATTTATCTCTAAGGAAGGAGCTAGATTGGTTTTGTCTCGTTTGACTAAACGCAGAAATAAATATAAATTGACAAATAAATATAAAACTAATTTCGGCATAAACGAAAACGGAAAGGACGGTGGGTGCAACTGGTAGAGAGAGAAAAGAACCGTCTTTTTCTGCAGAAAGGAGTTCAACAACTTGAAGTACAAGTTGATTCACGCAGTGGTGTGAAACCAACGTTAGTGCGTGACATTCAGAGGAGAAAAATACACGTGGGTTCATCTCATTTTCCTCTCAAGCCTCTGTTTTTGGATGCAAGTTTTGGTCTTTACTGTGATCCCTTCTTGGCCCCTAGCTGCATCTTTTCAGCTGAGACCAATGGGTAAGACAAGTTTTGTTTTCTGTTAGCTTTTTTGCCTCATTGGGTGGCTAGATTCAGTTTCATATTCTGTCTGTATTTTTCTGTGTTTGGGATTCTCTGTGTTTGTTTTTTTTTTTCTTGTTTTGTTTTTTTTTTTCACCTTATTGTGAAGCTCAAGTATTGTGGTAGAATCCTAGATTGGTCAACTTGGGTTTGGGGATTGAGATGGGGTTGAAGGGTTTTGACTGTTTTGGTGGCGGCTAGGTT
>Ga0099824_1008027_pt1 | contig 13670 bp, 5 predicted proteins | sample SiratrowhiteBW_FD_76837 | JGI IMG/M metagenome (GOLD analysis project Ga0099824, IMG submission 76837) | Root nodule microbial communities of legume samples collected from California, USA - Siratro white BW | ecosystem: Host-associated > Plants > Roots > Nodule | place: USA: California... | reverse complement strand
TTTGGACATGCTTAAGTTGGAGTGCAAGCTATATGTCACCTAGATTGAAACATTTGCTTAAGATAATACGTGCGATTGTGTCTTTTGCAATGAGTATTTGACTTTTGAAATAACATTCAATGGAATGTCTGAGTAAGCGTTATTTTAATAAGGCTTAATATGGGATTTAGGTTATTTAAACGTAAAAAATTTCTAATTTAAGTGCGTAAGTAGGTCACCTAAGCAAGTGAATATTGAATATTGTAGTTTGAACAAGAAACTAAATTAGAACACATTCTACTAAGTAAAATTTAAAGAAAGTAAAAATGGAGCATATTACAATGATAAAATTGTCCTACTTTCATATGAATTATTTTCATGAGATAAAATCAATAGTAATAAATCTTACAATCATAATACTATTAAAAGTAAATGAAATTAAAAGAAACTAGTGATCAATATCATTATCATAATGCTGCTCTCTTATAAAAAGAAGATATCAAAGAAATAGTTATTGATGTAAATAGGTGTACATATTTTCAAGAGTGTTACATAATCATCATAGAAAATGAGGTTAATAAAAATATTATTATATCAAAAGTTTTTCAACTTATATGTTTCTCACATTTTGGTTTGATTTCTTTGTATATCTCTCAACTTTGTTGAGGTTGAAAGGATTTTATAAGATTAACTTTTTTTTCCTCTTACCTTTATATTTAATATTATATGTTTACACTATTTCTCTAGCAACTTTTCAGACGATTCTTGCTTTGTACTTTGTCCGAGATGAGAGCAATGTGCATGTAAAGCATATTAAAAATAAAAATTGTGACAAATAAATAATTGTTAAAACACCATCTTATTTATAATACTCTAATATGTTTTTATTTGGATTAGCCGGGATTTATTCTATCCAAAAGATTATCATGTGATTAGTATTTTATCTACGGTTGAATATTAGAATAAGTTTTAAAGGATTAATTCAAGATAATATGGATTCTGATGTCCAACGTCAAGAACCAAGCAGTATATTTTCTCCAAAACTTGAGCACCAAAGTGATAGCAAATTCTAAAAAAAAAAAAAATTTTTTCAATTAATTATCAGTTATATCTTATAACATTATATGACGTCATAGTTGTTCCTTTGAGTTATTTAAAAAGTTTGCAATATAAGTATTTTTATATAGGTGCATTATAATAAAAGAATTTATTAATGAAATCTCAAATTTATATTTTTTGAGAAAATGTAAAAGAAGGTTTGGTTAGACTTGTATAAAAGTACTTGTTTTCGGTCTTTTATTCTCTCTCACATCTTTAAAGATTTTTTAAAGATTTTTTTTTCTAGTGCATTCACTCTTATATCTAGTCATTTTTTTCAACAATTAGTAGTATAAAGAATGTTTATACTATTTTAAGCAAGTATTCCACTAAATCCAATTAAGTTCTTTTGTACAATTTTTTTCCCATCTTCCGATATCTAGTCCATCAGACTAAAGACAAATCCTGCCGGTACTATTATTATTGTTGTCATTACACTAATCCATCAGACTTTTTATTCAGTTATGTTTACACCTATAATTAGTTTTGTAGATTATTCTATATAAGAAAATTCAAAAAATTGGGTTAAAAATATTACTAGGAAAAGAAACACGTTTACTATATTTTAAAAGTTAAACAACTTTATAATTTTTTTTTTCTCTTAAACTAAGAAGCTACTATTTTTTCCCTTTTTTTCCTTGTATATATCACTTATCTATTTCTATTTATTTTCTTTCTCATAAGCATAGCTGGGTCTCTGGACTTGTGACTCTGTTGTGCAACTTTATAACACCCTACTGTTTGCTATAATATTGGTGTTCCACGTATCCGTCTTTTGTTTGTTTTTGCCTTCTTTCTTTACTGTAACAAAAAGTTTGAGAAATGCAAGTGAGGTTAAATGTGCCCAGTAAACCATTGCAATCTGTATAAGGTCCATATAATACAGTGTTTGAGGGGAAAAAAATGATATATATTTGTAGTTTTGTTACAATCATAACTTGGTTAGATGTACTTAATTATGCGGATAAAATTTTTATGATCACTTCAGCAGATCCGGTGGAAAAGTATGTATAATTTGGATTAATAGCATAGTTAAAATGCATAACATTCGAGCTGTCCATCAATAACTAAGACAATCATTTTTACTTGTATTAACTGTTTTATTTAAGCAACAAAAATGTACACAGACGAAGATGAATAGTAGAAAGTATAAAAATTATTGGATTAATATCAGATACGCATTATATATATATATATACTATGATTATCCGGTTGTTGCTTTAACCGTGGGGTCATGAATTCACTTACAATGAAGGTAATCATTTGCAATTATTTAATCCTTTTGATTAATATTGAAATATGACTTGACAATAAATGTCCCTTAGCTCCATCATTCATGGCCCTACAATTACAGGACACATGAATGAAGCCACAGAAACCTGATTAGAGATCTTAGCAAATGAGAGTTGAGTCAGGATGTTGCATTATGACTAAAAAGAAACATATTACATCATCTTAATTCCTTAATAAATTAAACTTCCAAACAAAACTATTAAAGATATAATGCATTGAATCTTCATTATTCTCTTCCTTTAAACGACAAACGTGGGAAAAGCATACTGTCTTAGGATGTTAAAACCATCATTAACAACATTTTTAAAACATAGTTTATATTATAGTCATGGAGTCTTAGAATCCAAAAATGAATCCCTTTGAACTGTACTTTTATATTATTCTTGTTCTCTATTTATTTATGGTATAACGGTACTTGTTGCCTTGAAATAGGGATCTTGGTACTCTTCTGCTGGTATAGTCAGATGATCAAGATAATAAATTTTAAAGGGTCGGTCAAGTTGAAGAAGGGTCTATTCCCTAATAAATAACATTGTTTAGTGAAGTTTGACTGGGACATCATAACACTGGAATTAGTGTAGATATGAACAGCACATAACATGGTACAAAAAATTGATGGTGCTAAGGTGAAGGGACCCTTTGACAAGTTGTATTGGAAAGGGGAAATGAGAACAAGTTCCAGACAAATCTTTTTCCAGAATTAGAATTCAAAGAATCCATTGACACTTCTGTATCACATAGGGAATTCAGGATAAGGATTTGCCTGGTAAATCTTGCAAATGGGAAAGGTACCCTCCACCCTCATTGATGATATTATTCTTTCATTACCATTTCTAAGTGGACACACTGAGTAAAATGACCTTGAAATAGGGAAGCTGTTTACTATAATTAATAATATCTTCTGCTTCTTCTTTTCCGCTAGTTTTAGCCACGGAACCAGGTTTTTTGTAGTATGTCATTAAATCTTGAGTCACAACAAAGCCACAGTGATATGGTGAAATGAAGATTTGATTCTAGCTGGTTTTTCAACCAAGGAAAAAAAATGAAGACTTTTAGCAAAGGGTCATTTAATGTTGTTTGGATTTCGTCATAGTTAGGTAGCATGAGGTATGGAATGCGTATGGGGTGAGATTCATGAGCTGTGCTTTTCAAATTTGGAAGCAATGTTGCCAAAATGAACCTTTGAAGGATTCAATAATCCGTATTTAGGAAGTACTTTATACTTTTCATTTATTTCGATTAAATAAAAGTGTCCATGACATTGGTAATTTGTGTCTTGAAGAGCAAGTAAATTGAAATGAGAAATCTAAAGCGATGAAAATACAGCATTAAATATACATAACCAGAGATAAAAAGAAAAAAAAAAGGTAATTAATCTATACTTCCTCATGAATCATTATGTATGTCTTTTCCAGTGGAATCCAATGAAACTTCATTTCCTAGAAATTATCCGAAAGTAAGGGACGATAATAGTGCTTATATTTCTCTTTTTATTTACTTAGGACAGAAGGGATACAACATTAAGATCTCTGCATAACATATTAAAAAAAGAAAAATACTGTCTTAGGAAGGAGTAGTAGCTGCTACATATAAACTATTCAAGATATACTTCTTGTATTAAGCTTATAAAATTTTTAATAACTCATCTTTATCAAATGAAACAATTTGAAAACTAAATTTAAAGTTTGTTTTTTTAATTCAACAAAAACGAACTTTATGTTCAACGAATTTGTCGACCAAATTAAATTAACGAGAACATTTTAACAGACAGTACAATCTAAAGTTTGATTCGAGTTTGACTTTGATATTATTTTTCATATGAAATAATAATAATAATAAAAAAAACACTGCATAAGAAACTTGGGACTGAAAGTATTATAATGCTGAGTAAAATAATATTATTCCTCAAACTACATGCTCTGGGTCGACCTTCTTTTCTTCTTTTCTCCAAAGATCGTAAGAAGCTATGATGACATGAAATAATAACATATACCAAAGTTTTGGCGTTAATTGGGCATATTCACAAGTAACACCGCATAAAGCAAATTTGCTTTTTATCATTACAGATATACACGAAGAATTCGGTGGTTTTCTTTTGATTTTTGTTTTATTTCTCTGATTGAGCTCGTGTGTGAGATACTGAGATAATCCTCGAAAATCTGAGATCAATTATTCAACAGTGTAGTGTATACGTACAGACACATATATTTATTTTTGCATATCAAATCAAGAAAGCAACACACGCAACCGCACGCATCGCATGACACTGATATCACCTTACCCGATTTCCATGGAGTTTGCACACGAGTAATTTCAAAGGGAGTAGGTTCGATGCCAGCCACAACTTGTACTATACCAACGAAAAAGTCTTCGTCTTCAATATTAATCCTTATCATATTAACCTTAAATTCAATTATCTTCATCGAAATACAACACATGCATGTCTAATATACCACTGTGTGAGAGAGCATTGAATAATGAAAACTTCATGTCGTGTATGTATACAGCAGAAGAAGATGTAAAGTACGTAACTGAAAAATCTATGAAGCTGTTGTTGACCATTTCATTGTCTATATTAACCGATTCACACTCCAAAAAAAGAAGCCGAAAGGAAAGAAAATTAGAGACTAAACAAGCAGTGTTCCTCCTCTTTCAAGTAGCAAGGAGAAATCCATCTAGCAGATCGTACCTATTACATGTCCCTTGAAGCAAAATAACATGATCAAACGTACTACAGACAATGATCAATAACCCGCCATGTACATAAGTTAATCGTCTTCCCTTGTTTCTTGATAAAGAAAAGAGATGATGGAGAAAATAAAATCAATATAAAAAAGAAACCAGAGGTCACCTTTACCCAAAACAAAACTACTATTCTGCTTGCTTCCTCATCAGGGTGATCTCCAACTTCTCAACCCAATGTCATTGTGTTTCCTCGAAGGAGTGGAATACGGTATAGGCATCCTTTTGGGCAAGAACCCAGAGAAGTGACCGTGATGTTGAGATTTAGGCCTGAATTTGAAGACGTTGGTTGCTCTAGAGGCATGGCAGTGGCCCAATATGAAGAGAAACAAGAACAACCAGATAACTATAATAAGGGGTCTCCGATGCAATACCATGTTGTGTTATAATTGATCACGATGGGGAAGAAGACGTGTGAAAGGTGGCGAGGATTGGTTGAAAGAGGTGGGCTTTGAGGTGGGAAGAGGAAGAAAACATGGGCTAATAGGAGATTTGAATTTGGGGTGGTGTTGGAGGGTTGATGTGGCGGGTGATTTGGTGAAGAGAAAGAGTGGAAGCTGGGTCTGGGGGAGGGATAGATAAAGCGAATGAGTCAAAAGGAATTCAGATGGTTCTACAAGAAGTAGAGTGGTGTTAGAAGCAGAAAGGTGAAAAGGGTGGAGAAAGCTTTTTGGAACGGGTCTTATGGGGTGGAGTGATCATTTACTGTTACTACAACTATTATTATTATTATTGTTAGTATTAGTGTAATGAAAAAGGAAGAAAAAGAATGAGGGGAGGGGGAACAGTACGTGAGGTACGAAGAGAAAAGGAAATTAAAATGAGATTTGTTCTTGGTTGAAAGGGGAGAAAAAGAGAGATATGTGGAAGAAAAAGAGGGGGTTGTGTTATGTCATCTTTTTTGGGGTTTTGGTGAGTGTTAGGACCCACCCCTTTTATTAATGGCCGACTAAGGAACTGAGAACTGTTGTTTTAGACCCCTCCATTACTGGAAAACTTGACCATTTTCCGTATAACCTTTTCTAGCCTCTGATTTGAACTGCTTTCTCTGCTTCTCTCTGTCTTTAACCCATTCCCCTAATTAAAGGTGCCACTGCATTGCCCTGTCATTGTGCACCAACAGTAACTCAACCGCTACATTCCTCTCTCTTTCGATTTATACCTACATTTTCATATTCACAACAAAATCTAGCCACACCACACCCTACACCCCCATCCATTTATCCACTTTTTCACTCTTAACTTCCAACCCTACCTATCTATTCTTTACTTACGGAACATTGGTTTTCGGACAAATTGCATTAACATTCATCGTTTCTTCAACTTCCATATATATTACAACAAGACCAACTTATGGGATTACCTACATAATGTGTTTCTTTAGTAGTAAATCTGCCCATACAGGTGTTAAAAAGACAAGGTTCGTGAGAAATCTCAAAAAAATTTATAAAATATCAAAATAGATATTTGTTACCAATTCAAAGATAGTCCAATGATTGAAATTAACCAACCCAAGAAATTCAAAACCCAAAATTTGTTCAATGAAGTGTTATAATCTCGAACTCAGAGGCAAACAGTATGGTCAAATTGTTTTTTGGAATACTAACATTCAGACTTTAACGTGATCAAATACTGAATGCTGAGGTCCAACTGATTAGCAAGCATGTAGAGACAGAAAGGTGCACGCCCCAACTCCAAGCAGAAGAGAAATAAATGAAATGTCAGGGCTTTTGGGTGGACCCATATTCTTCTTCTGATCTAACTAAGTTCATCACTGGTATAGTATGTATGTATGTATATATATACTTCATTAACCCTTGTGTTGTACCTGGCTGTGACAGAAGCAGTGTTCTTTCAATGCCCTTCCTCAGCTGATAAACCCTTTAGGATGGGGCATGCCTTTGGGGCTCAGTGCCTCTTGCCTGTCCCCAGCAATGCATCATTCATGCAAGCAATGCATTTCCTATCTGCTTCTTTTTCTTCTGTCTTCACTTTACACTTTTGGCTCTATTGTACAAACTTTTCAAAGCCAAATGCAGGTTTCGATTTGTCTGTATGACTGTTCAAATTCAGTTCAAAGCAGCAAGGTTACCTTTAAGCAGTCACCATTTTAATTAGACACCTCACAATGCTATATTTGATAATGTGATTATTTCATCAACAGCACCAACTTTTCTTCCTGTGACGTCAAAGGGGTTGAAATTTATTGTTTTAGATGACCCAATTGAAAGTTGCCCATAAGTAAACAATTGAAACGTTATGGCTTTGGGGATCGTGCAAGCAAGCACACATTAGAGAATTTAGGATGTCACTGAAGTAACTACTGGATCCTATGCATCGACCACAGTATGTGAGGTAATAAATAATCAACAGAATTTTTCTAACTGGTCCTACTTGAGATATTATTCAAAATGAATGAGGACAAGGCCAAGCATGCACCACCACAGTCCATTGACACGTATTGAACTTGCGATGCATCAAGCCATCACCATGAAAAAGTCCCCTCTTACTACTAAGATCGTCCCACTGATTTGATGGCATATTAAGATTGGACCCCACTTTTGGTTTTGCAACGCTGCCAAAGAAAATTACAACCTGTGGCATCACATGTTCTCCCTTTCCTTTATAGCTTTCATGATTCACGATATGGTACATTTTCTCAGAAATTTTTCATCCCTCGTCCACCTGCCCATGCACGACAACAGAATAATGGCAAGGGTCGGCTTATCACCAAAGTGAGAATATATAACCGTAATCAAGAAAAATCTATGGTGAAATCCCCACCCCTTTCTTCTTTTCTCTTTTACTATACTCAACTTTGTTTCTTTCGTATTAAGGGGTACTCCTCTTTGGTTCTATTTTTGTGGTACGTGTCTTAGTTCTTTGCGAACTTAGACACATTTTTGTTACTTAATAAGGTTGAAAATCTATGTCCATATATGATCAAACATTTGCGATGTGCGAAGGGAGCTGTTTGAGATTTAAATTTATTGATTGAAGAGGTTCTATTCCTATATGCCTATGACTATGAGGTAGGAGAAAAACAGACACATGCATGCTAGTTGCCTAGTTCCCTTTTTTGCGGGTAATTTTGTTGGATGCAAAAAGCACAGGGACACGTATAATGGATACATACTGCATGGGAACAATTTTTAATTGATACACACGCACACACGCAAAGTAACAAAAGAAGGTGGTTGGTTTTAAGCTTATAAATCCAATGGATGAAAGTGCAGTTACATAATTCATTATCTCGTGACTGTTTATGCCGGATTTCTGTTGGTAAGTGAGCTGGAAAAGCTGAAAAATAACACATACATAACTCCGAACACTTATCTGTACACGAAAACCATTGACAAAGTTCTTGCCACCTGTCATTTTCAGTAACACAAAGGAATCACGTTGATACAAATAATTAATTGAGCTTGTACGTTACTCGAGATTACGAGATGTACATAATCATGCAAAATACTTACATATACATATACATATACATATATACATACATATATATATATATATATATATATATATATATATATATATATATATATATATATATATATATATATATATATATATATATGTATATGTATACATGCATGGCAATATATATGGAGTTGTCAGAAGTATATAAAATTGGGTGACCTTGTGAAATTATGGAATGAGGGAACTTTTATGTATAATGTAACTTATAAAGGTGTTTTCATATGTAGTCTATTTTAATTTGTTTCATCTTATCTTTTGCTGGTTAATTGATTAAACAGACCCGTTTTAATACTCTACCAGCTAAAGTTTGAAAGGAGGTGTAAAAAACTTAAATGAAACAAAAAAGAAAAAACAGTTAACTGAAAGAGAGTCATAATCTCATTTAGTGACTCACATAACAAGTGAGGAACTCTGATTTCACACCACACACATAAAAATATACAAAATTACATTTCATTCATAAAGTAGAATATAACATTCATTCATGTATTGAGCGAAAATTCAAGTTTAGAAAATAAAATATCCGCTTTCGGATTAAATGAAAAACATAAACATGTTTATTTTTAAATTGACGAACAAAACACAAGAAATCATAACAATCTTTTAGCAATTAACAAGTAATAAAATACACTTGATCCGTAATCAAACGATCATAAATATGGTACATGTAATGTGTACGAGGAAGAAATAATTGACGAGAGAGTTAATTGTTACATCAAGACAAGCGCCAAATGATTCAAAAATGGTGGAAGCCAAGTGCTATTCGTGAAGAGAAGCATAACCATAAATGGAAAGATAATGAGTTGAATGGAATATGAAAAATGTTGCCTAGCTTTCCTCTCATACATTCTTTTTCTTCTGATTCGAAAATTCTAGTTCCTCTCCAATTTTCTTTCCACTGAAGAGTTCTCAATTCGTCAATTTTTTTCTTGACGTATTTCTTCTTGTGATTATCATTGTACTTTATTTAGTTGAATTTGAATAATTCTATGTATTCAATAAAAGCTCTATCATTTCATTGGTGCTTTCATTAGCTTCTATGACTCAAAACATGTGATTACGAGAATTATAATCTACGATAAATGCTTATGCTGATGAAATTTGTCATATGGGTGAAACGATGGATAGCATTATCAGGAGAAAAATATTCGTGTGGAACAAATCCAAGCTACTTTGAATAAAAGTAAAAATAAAAATCAATGTTTATGCATTCATGTAAAAATATTATACCAACTAACAATGTCAATTCATTAACTTTTAAATTTTTACAACATATAAAAATAAATAAATAAATAAGTACACAACACCCAAAACTCCAAGATCTTAAACAATTTGATTACCCTAATCAAGAATTTATAACAAAAATAATTTGATTACCTTAATCAAGAACCAATAACACAATATACATAAGGAAATGAGGATGATCACGTTGAAAGCTTAAACTTAGAATTGTAAAAGAGAATCAACGTTGATACCCAATATGTTCTCCTCAATCTAAAACATTAAATCCACTGATCCAATTAGGAAAACTCTAAAAAGTACTTTTCAAAGTAACCAAACAACTTTTAATATTTTGAACAAATATTTTTTTACTATGAAAAAAGATTTTAATTAATTTTATTAATTTCTTTTAATAAGACAACTTAGTTATAAAGTTGATAATTTTAATGGATAGAAAATTGTTTTAATTCCACGTGTAAAGTGACATCATTTAAATAACTTAAACACACATTTTAACATGAAAAAAAATCACTAAAATAACTATTATAAGTAACTTTAATATATTAAAATATTATTTTAATCCATTACAATAATGAGAATTATCGTCATAAAAGGTTAACAATTTTAATTTAGTAAATCATATTTTTAATCATTTAAAATATTTTCCATTACAAAACTAAAAACATTTTAAAAGAATAAAAACTATTTAATTTATCGAAATAGAACTTAATCACTCCAAATATTACAAAACGTTTTAAACAATTTTCCTATTTAACCAAAGCAATATCTAAGTAAAGAAGCCATTACAATACTTTTAAAATTAGCATTACAACTCAACTAGCATGAAACATTAAAAGAATCTTGACACAATTGTGATTTTGGTCGAAAATATGAAATATTTCATCACCAAAGTGTCTTCTGAAAGTATCCCACGACGAAAGATAGCGTCAAATGGAGCATCACATTAGAGATGGAGATAAAAGTAGTTCTAAGTAAGTGCATTTATCGCCAAGGACAAACCAATTATCACGTCTTTCTTATATTGATTTCTGCATAAGAAAGAGAGACTATAAAGCTGACAAAATTTGCTTTCATTACTTTTATATAGTGTTCGTTGAGAAAGAAAAGCAAGTATGACTTCTTTATTACGGATTTTATTCTCTATTATACCATGTTTTATGGTCTTTGTATCTCTCATTTTAAGAACAGAGATTCATTATATACGGCAAGAGAAAATATACGGATATTAGTACTATGTACTGTTATGTATATAATATATACAAAATATATTAGTACTATATATTATTATTATGTATTTCATAATACGTATAGTTTTAATAATTTTCTTTACATATAACAATTTAAAAGAGATTCTTCTATTTGACATACATATTTTATATTATTATTTTACTTTTAATTGTGTTTTAATATTAAAATAAGAAAATAAACAATCAAAATACTAAAAATAACTATACTAACATTTCAATAATACACGCACATAATATATATCTTTTCTCCTTAATGTTTTAAAAGTTGTTGCACTAAGATAAAAAGGAAAAATAACTAAAAAAAGTAATTTGGTCACAACTAATCACGAAGCTGATTGAAACATTCATTAATAAATGCAATATTTGTGTTCAAATTGCTTAGGACAACAAATTATAGTAATCATAAAAAAGATTAAGTAATTAATAATTATCAACAATCTACATTCATTCGCCTTCCATATCAGAAACCTGGATTACTTAATGGAACAGATAATCGCAGAAACCATGGTTGAAGATCTTCTAAACTAGCAACCAGGTACAAGACAGAGTTAAACACGTCTTTGAATTTGAAACGATGACTTCATACATCTGAACTTTGGAAAATGCAGCAACACTCCAACTAGAGTTGTTGGGTCTAACACGACAACCACACCCTGTGTCTTTATTATGTGTTTTTCTTCATCATGAATTCATTAAGGTAGGCCAAATGACCAATAACGCTTGAGAAAAAAAAATTTAAAATGTTCAAAGTGTCAGATATTTATTCAAACAATTAATTGAACAAAGGGGTATGGATCATTGATTTAAACTGTTAATTATTTATGTTTCTGAGTATAGATGGGGAAAGTAGAAACTGGCTAGGAGAAACCCCACCTTACAGATTGACCAAAGAAAACGTTAACTAAACGACACAGAAAAATAATTTTCGACGCTTTGGCTCGCAATCGATGATTAAAATTTGTCTTCCTTCAACTTCTACTTTATGATAACAGTATCTGAGGACCAAAGTCACTTGCCACGTCAACAAACATCAATTTATAGTTTAACAATTTTGTTGCGGAAGACATTATACTAGTTATTTTGAAAAGATAGAGTAACTTCAAACTTTCTGATTAACACAGGGGGAAGTTTATTTCACGGCATGATGTTGTATTCTCGTGAATGATATTCTTTGAAATATCATACCAAAAAATGAATATATATATATATATATATATATATATATATATAGGAAAAACACCAAAAAATGTTAAATTGTATTTTAATATCTTTTAAAAATTGTAGAAAATATAGTTTGATTCTGATCAATCCTACCATAGTTTAATATGACAAATGATGTGCCAATGCCTTTTTAACCTTTATTCTATATAAAGGAACGTAACAAACACAATTTTATAGCTTAATTAACAAATTTACAAGTTTAAATTGTTTTTCACGGTAGTTCTTTATTTTCAATTAACAAAAATCACAATAACATGTAAAGTAAAAGTGTAAGAAAATAAAATACAAATAATACTTTTATAGTGGCTTGTTTGATAAAGCAAATTATGTTTAGACTTATGTTGTCAGATATACAAACCAATAATGACTAGCCCCTTGAGTATTTTACAGGCTTATAGTGACTTTTGACTAACTTATTGGGTGTTGTTTGAACTTATAAGCAATCATAGCTAACTCTTTGATTATTGTCTGGACCATAACAACTTATGACTAAATGAGTATTGTTTGGACTGCAACTCTATTTCTAGCTAAAACTAGTATTTTTTGAACAGCAGTCACTCCTACTTAAAAGGAGTATTATTTAAAACATTGTCACTCTTAACTAAAATAAGTATTATTTGGAATATAATCACTTTTTATTAAATAAAATATTCTTTGATTAGTAACCCTTAAATAATAATTGAGTATTCTTTACCATAGTCACTCCTAACTAACAATGGAGTATTCTTTTGCCAAACAAACACTTTTGGCTAAGATAAATAAATCATCTAAAATAGTGATCAACTAATTACTTGGTAACTCACTTAAGAGGAATAACATATTTAGATATATACAAAATTTATACACTCTCTCACTCTCCTTAATCTTGATGAATGAATTTAAATAAGTATTAAAGAATATAACTATTTCAAATCCAATTTTAATTGATGAGCAACCCTAATTCACTTGTCATTCTTACCTCTCGTACACTTGTTTGGTAAGGATGTATTAAATATACAACATTAATTATTCTTTTATTTATTTAATAAATTATTGTTGTGAGTTGTGTTTAAATGAATGTTTTTGATAAACGAAAATAATAAATACTTTGTATAATACAAAATAAACATATATATGATTTTGTATAGTTCAAGATTAACTTAAATCAATAAGTGAATAACGTGAATATAATCATGTTTTATTAGAAGTAAAAATAATTTAATTTGTTTCCTTCCAATCTTGCGATATTAATTAAACTTTGAGAACAGTGAGTCTTTATATATAGAGAAATTGTACCAGGGAGTGGTCACAAAGATGAAAATTTGATTAATGGATAATCTGTAAACACTTCTTTAAAGGTGTTTCCTAATTCTTAGAAAC
>Ga0099824_1008024_pt1 | contig 13678 bp, 6 predicted proteins | sample SiratrowhiteBW_FD_76837 | JGI IMG/M metagenome (GOLD analysis project Ga0099824, IMG submission 76837) | Root nodule microbial communities of legume samples collected from California, USA - Siratro white BW | ecosystem: Host-associated > Plants > Roots > Nodule | place: USA: California... | reverse complement strand
ATATAAATCATATATTTTTCTTATTTTTTGATAGAAAAAAAATATCTCAATATAAACAAATGGCGAGATAATATTTTTTTTATAATATATTATATATATATATATATATATATATATATATATATATATATATATATATATATATTGATCGAGTTAATGTTAAAAAGTTAACATTTAAAAAAAACTCAAATATATAGGTGTACAAATATACACGTATATAATTCAAATCCATTCTCAACTATATTTACGAAACAATCAAATGATATGTTTCTCTCACAATCCATATTTTGAAAATTTAATATTAAACTCAATCAAAGAATACTAAAATTTGGTCTATCAAAAACATATTTAAATACTATCTTACAATTTTTATTATAGAGTAATATAATACATTATTCTTGCACCTACTTTTAATCTATTTTATTAAATACTAAAAATAAAAAATATTTATCTAATAGTAAATTCTAAATCTTAAATCCTAAATCTTAAATCTTAATAAAATTAAATTAAAATTATAGATATAATTATGATTATATAAAAAAATTATATTTTATAATTTTCAGGATAAAATATTTAACAACTTTTTTATAAAATTATTTTACAATTTTTATAGTAACATAAGCTAGAAAAATCAATCTAACCGAAATCACCTAACATTGTTTTGGTTCAAATTTTATAATAAATTAAAATTCAACCAAATCTAATCAAATATAACTTTTATTTTTTTATCGGCAAATATAATTTTTATATTTAATGTGAATATCCAAATAATAAAAAACTCTAACAAAATCGAGCAGCAAACATCCATCATTGAGGACAATTTTTTAACCTTTTACCTCATTCACTCAATAATATTTGTTTACCTTTCATGCCATCCTTGTCTCTCCTTAGCATATTTGTTTACCTTTCAGTCTTTATGAACTTTTAATTTCCTTGATGAACCTTGATTTGAATAAACAATAATTAATTTCCTTTCTGAATCTAGTTATTCAATTTATATTTAATGTTTTCCATGGATACCTATTAAGAATTTATCAGTATTAGAAAAATCATTTTAGATTACTTATTTTGAATATTTAATTATAGTATATTTGTTTACCTTTCAGTCTTTATGAATTTTTAATTTCCTTTGGTATGATAAAATGAACCTTGATTTGAATATACTATAATTAATTTCCTTTCTGAATTTAGTTATTCAATTTATATTTAATGTTTTCCATGGATACCTATTAAGAATTTATTAGTATTAGAAAAATCATTTTAGATTACTTATTTTGAATATTTAATATTAGGTATACAACCAATGTAGATCTACTTAGTGTAGAAACTGAAGAAGATTTTACATTGACAGTCAACTAATGTAAGATGTGGATATATTATATTATTTTAAAATTAATGTTTTACGTTTGATTCAAATTCAATACAAAATTACATTTTTTATATTGGTTTTAGCAAACAACCAATATACAAAAGTGTTTCTTTTTTAATATTAATGATTTAATTTACCCGAATCTCACCTATAAATGTAAAAAGTAAAAAAATTGTACATATTCAAATAGGTATCAAGTATATATTATTTTCAGTTAAATCAATTCTTACTGAGAAAATAGGATAAAATGATAAACTATAGATAGTTATCTTAAAATCATGTTATTAACCAAAAATTACAAAAACAGAATTCACTCCTTAACGATATGAACTAGATCCTGAAAATTCAAAACAACAGGTCAATAAGTCCCAAAAAATAAAAAAATAATAAAAATTTCCTGGACTACCAAAAAATTATTATAATAATATTTTAAAGTGTTTTATCGTAAGTTATGATATTTTCAAGATTTGAGTGAGAATCAACTGTTTTTGTATGTGTTTCTTTTAACAAATCAAGTGATTCTAAAACTTAAACTCTTTTTAATGAAAACGTCAACTCAGAATTCTAACCACTACTACAGCTTTTAAAACTACAATTATATAATATACAAATCACAGTTATAAAGTCACCTACTTGAAGGTGATATTGAGTTGGTGGACTTAGTGATAATGACTCATGGAAGGATTGACAATTGCGAAGGCTGACTCGTGGGGAGTTTAGGTTCTTTTGCGACTAGTGAATGGTGGTGCCTTCTTAGAGAGTGATAATGGTTATAGTGATGGATGAACGACACTGTGAAAGTGGAGAAGTGAAAAAGTATGCTTCATTGGTACCTCAAAATTAGACTATATAATTTTGTTTCCTATCAGAACTGCGAATACCATATCGAATAATGATAGAGAAACTTCACATGAATATAGAAAACAGAGGAATGAATGTAAACAATGATGTGAAAGTGAATAAAAAAGTACAAAAATGTGCTTTAACTAACAACTAATACATTATCCACTTGTCAATTGATTCTAATAGAAACTAATGTATTATAATTTAATTTAAAAATATCATCATATTACTTATTCTAAGTTCTATTGCATATAACTAATGCATTCATAATCTAATCGTTGTAATTAGAAAACTAAGATGTAGAACATGTTGCCAAAAAATATAATTAATAATTAAAAGAATAACTCTTTTAGCATCTCAAATACATCTTGCAACAATTTATCCTTCACTGTCGTTTAAGAATTGAACTTTTCATTTATAATTTTTCCCCTGGCATATGATACGGGACAATTGAGGTATTATAATAAACCTAGTGCCCACCCACTTTCCCCTCACTTTTCTTTTTTTTTTTAAGCTTCGTTCCATTTTATCAACACCATTAACGATTGTGTTTTGTTGTCTCCTCACTGCTGCCCCTCCTTCTCGTCATTGCACCTCCCTACAACTCTTCACAACCCCTAAACTTTACCTTGTTGTACTGCAACAAGTCACCACAAAGTTACTTGCCTTTGCTCTTTCATACTATGTCCCATCATTTTCATTCGTGTTTTTGCCTTGTTTGTGTCACTGCCTTTGTTACTACGTACAGGTAGTTACATCTCTCATTCTAGTCATTCCATTTATGACATAATTATACTGTAAAAAACAAGAAAAACATGAAAAATGATTGAACTGTATTTTAAAAACTTTAAATGATAGTTTTATATAACAAATAATTTGTCAATAACTTTTTAAACTCATATTTGATTGAAAGCATTGTACACAACTTCAAATCTTGACAAATTTACTTCTTTAAATTGTTTTTCAAACTTAGTTAAATTTAGTTTTGACATTGCTTCTCTCTCTTATATTATCATAGATGATAATATCATGCAAAATAAGAGATATGAAGAAAGAGAAATACACCCGACATTTTTAAAATGGTTCATTTGACTCGATAAACTATGTTTAGTTTTCAATCAATAAATTGAGTTATAGTGAGCAAATTAATATTGTAAATGTTGCGAGTGACATGAATTGTCTCATGGCAGATGATATAGATGGGTCAAAGCACAATCGAATTGTGATACTTGGAGTGTTACGCTCTTAAATAGAAAGAATTGCACCTTAACTAATTATTATACCTTTTGGCCTAGAGGTAAGCACTAGATCCAACAATTGGTATCAGAGTCAAAGTCACGAGTTTGATTCCTAGCGAGACAATTGCTGAAGGAGAGATTGTTGCGCGTGACATCAATTGTCCCATAATGGAGGCTAGGTGGGTCAAGTCACAATGCTCTTAAGTAGAAATAACTTGATAAGCAATCAATTTAACAATGAATTCTTTAGGTCTGTTGCCACTCTTGGCTAACCCATATTAGTATTTTTTAGGAATATAGTCACTTTTGGTTAACCCCTTTAAGTCTTATATGAAATTCAATCACTTAGTATTATGTAAAATTCAATCACTCTTAACTAAAATAAGTATTCTTTGACACATAACGAGTCATAGATAAAATCGGGTATCCTTTCATATCATAGTCATTCCTTGTTAACCTGTTTAAGGGTATTTTTTAAAAGACAACCACTCCTAGCTAATAACATAGAGTATTCTTTGGTAAACAATTACTTCTGACAAAGATAATAAATTATCTTAACAATGATCAAAAGATTATAAAGTTGCTCACTAGAGAAAGATAATGTTTTTCAATCTATATATATGTATGCACTTTCTTTTAATTTGCTAAGTAAACACTGAATAATGTTATTTATGAAGCTTTTTCAGGCACATAAAAATTGAGCAATGTTTTTTCACTATGCAATGTGATCTCAATTATTTTCTTCTTGATGAATGACTTTAAATAGGCACTAAAGAATATAGTCATTGTAAATTATTTATGACCATTAAACAACTTCAACTCACTTAAATGTCATTCTTGTGTCTGATGAACTTGAACATACATCCAATGCAATCCATGCAAAACTAATTGCTCTTTTCTTCTTTAGGCAACCCAAAAAATTGGATGTACTTATCTCTTCTTTAACAATGTATCTTTACTTAAAAAGTGTATAAATCACAAGACTAAGACTGTACGAAGTAGAGAGTCTTCTTAGAATTGACGTTATTAATGTTGAATTGTTGAAGAAAACAACTTTAACTCTTCTTTCATATATCATTTAATGTAATTTGACTTTTAAACATATCTTGTAGAAAGATGAAGATAATGGACATTCTACTATGATATTAACTTAAATTTATCTTCTTATAGTGTGAACATTTTAAATACTTTATTAAAATTTTAAATGCTTTATTAAAAGTAAAAGAATATAACAAATTATTATATTTAAGAGACAAAACATGTATATTTTACATGATATCTGGTTGAGCAAATAAGAAACAAGATGATCTTTAGAGTTAGTTATTTTTAACACTTTATCAAAATTATCACGTTTGGTTCAAGCATACATGTTCAGTCACATATTTTGTAGAAATATGGTTGGCATTAAATTGCCACGAGCCACCTATACGTACGATTCGAAGGTTCTTATTGTGGCTGGGTTACCGATTCCGCAGGTTTCCAAGCCCCTGCATGTAAGCTCTTCGTCACTTTTGCGTGTACAAAAATACGTCCTATTCATAATAGAAACTTAAACGTTGATGTTTGGCTTTCTCAACTTGTCCCAAAAGCAAACCACATTATCCATTAAACAAAGAAATTATTAATACATTCTGAGAGTATGCGATGGTATAATCTTTTACAAGTAATTACGTAATTTAAAATCTCAAAATTGCATTCCCACTAGATATTTTCTTACAGTATAAAGTTCACTTATATTTATTTTTTTAAAACTAAAATTAAGAAAAAAAATATAAGATTTAAATAATAAAATGTGTCATCAATCAAGATTGAAATATGAAAATACAATAGAATAAGTATAATAGTTTACGTAAGACAAGAGCATATGCTTGTGTTGACCAGCAACCGACCAAAGAAGAGGGTTTCTGAAATTCTACGTGACCCTCTCTCCCTTTCTTTCTCGACCGTCCAAAGAAAAAGCTGGTTCAGGGATTTTGAAAGCAAACTCAAAGTGGGTTTATGTCTTTGTTTGAGTTCCTCTATTTGTTACTTCCATATTCTCTTGTAATGATCTGTCCATGTTTTCTTTTCTTTTATTGAGCCTGCTTTGAGATGACATGTTTAGATGACCATATATTGGAGAAAAAATGTGCAATTCGCACAGAAAATTTTGCCCTGGCGCCCAACTTAGAGCCTTAATTATTATTGTCTGCCAGCGTTTATATTAGGGAGGAATGAATCCCGTAAATGTGGGATTGGAACCCACACCGGTACTGAGTTTGACGGAAAAATATTTGTTATAACCGGCTAATCTGCTTAATTAAACTGGTTTTCGTCAAGGGTGTGGTGCTTTAATCTCATATTTAATAGTTGTATTTCACTTCAATTAATTTTGGATTTTGGGAAGATCCTTACAAACACTTCGACAGTCAATGTTTCGAGTATTATAAGTATTTAAGGATTAAAATAACAATATCTTATATTTTGAAACTATTTCTTTTGTTATCTTTTTTTATTTTTTATTTTTTTTGGTGTAGTACATGTGATAATTACTTAGCATTCTTTATTAGTAAAATATTTTTACAAATAACAAGGAGATGACAATATCGACCTAAATTACAAGTAGTCATTCGGTTTATTTCATAGTTTTAATCATGTTTAGTCTGGAAAAATTAAAACTAGTGATATGTGAGATCGGTTTGGTAGTATATAGGTCGCCCAAATCCTTGAGAGTACTTATTATATTTAAGAAGGACTTAACAAACCGATCATATCATAAGGTCATTCATATTTAAGAGAGTTGACATTTGGTTATTTTGGAAATTCTTTTATTAAATGACATGAAATTTGACTATTTTGAAAGAATTTAATTTTTGATTTCTCTAGTCACCATGATTAATCACTCCTTAATTATTATATATTACATTGATTATAATATAAAACTTTTTATATTATTTGATACAATGTGTATACAATATTAATTTTTTTATATTTGATTATGGTCATAATTGACATAGAACGTGTTATATTTTTTTTAAAGTATATGTTGCTTTACATCAACCTAAAATTATAATAAATTTTTTTTTTCATCTAACCATACTAGTAGGTTATAACAAGAAAGGGAAATTATGGTAACTAAATTGGGTATTCACTACCATTGTCAATGATTGACCATTGGAATAAATAAATAAATAAAGTTATTTGTTAAAAAAATAAAAATCATCAAATATTTTAGGAGTGTGATCGCTAACATATAAATTTTTTCACTGGCACACGTAAAACATCGAACCTTTTCTTTTTCCATTTTTCATATCCTTTGCCAGATGATAATTGCTCCTATAACAAAATTTCCCATGCTACTATTTCTTTCCTTGCTACTTTATATACTTCACTATTTTTCACTCTTAACATTTGCATACCAATTTATAATTTCCTTTTGTTTTGTAGATAATACAGAGGCAAAAACTTTTCAGATGTTATTGGGGTTGGAACTACGCAAATTACCCAAAGTTTTTTTATAAACTTCAAATTAATAACGAATCATCTTATCTTGGTCAGATTTTGATTACACTCCATTAGAAGTTGAACATTTGTATAAAAGCCAAAAGCCAAGCTTTTGAGTCACTATACCTTTATACAATTTGAATTTGTCATATTTTTATTTCTCTATTTTCATGTATAGAAAGTCAGAAATGGGGGAACTCGTCCGCGGGAAAGCTTGATTCTTTGCTTTGCAATTATTTTGTATGTCAACTTATAATTCAAACAAAGACACTGTAGGTATTAATTTGCGTAGAAAAGTATAATATATTATCCTTAAATCATTGACAGACTCACTCACTAATTAATGCCCCACTACACATCGAGGAGAAAATTTCAACAATGTGCTTAAAAATATTCGAACTCAATTTGCAGCGATCCAAAGTCCAAAGTAAAAGACTTGTTGTGGTTTGTGTGAATAATTAACCCACCCCCAGGTTGAAAACAACTCAAAATAGAAGAAAACCCTAATTTGAATGGTCAAAGGTTGCATTATAAAGCATAAAAAAGTCCACCTAATACGCACTTAAACATGTTCTGGGTGGATAAGATGATCATTGGTAGAAACGTCAGATTATAGAGAGAAAGAATGGTGGCAGCATGAATAATTAAGTGCCCTTTTCCTGTTGCAATGCTTCAGACAAAACAGCAAGCTAGTATGAGCATATAGGAACACTCTTCTAGGGTTGATAATAGGAGTGAAAGTGATAGTATAATGATCATAACTTTACAAAAACAAATAATTCAAGTCACCATAATTTTTATAGAAGTGAGATTCCAATTCAAGAATGCGTTTTCAATCTCGCATTTATATATTTTCAATTAATTAATATAAAATTTACGAAGTTTTTTTTTTTAAGATATGGCAAATGAAATGAAAGTGGTCTATGATCATAATTGAAAGTTGCAAGTCCAAATTTCAACCCGTCACAAAAGAAGTCACTGTTCCAGAAAAATACACTTAAACTTTCGGCGGATTTATCAAAATGAAATTGGTTTGAAGAAGGACTCTTGTCGCAATCCATGATTAGAAACGCGACATCACACAGTAGAGTTCGATCAGTCCAATAATTAGTTTAATGAAGTGATTGAGTGGTAAAATTGTTTTCATTAGTTTAAGATTGCGTGCAACTAAACTTGAACTCTTAGACAAAGTACACCTGTTACCTACACTCTGTAGCAACAATTCATCATGTTGTGACACTTAAACAAAAATGAGGTACAACGTGCACAAGTCTAAATTATTATGTGGAAAATGACTTCGATAACTGTGAATGACGCACGATTTGGTCAATTTAACAACTACAGCTACTACCCTACGAGCTATTTCAATGCTCCTTGAATTGACAAAGTTTTTGTTTCAAAAACAATTACACATTTGAAAACGTATACTTAATTGCATAATTATTGAACTGTGCCAATTTTTACTTTTGGAAAAAAATGCTCATTCATTCAAAAGATACCCACATAAGGGATAAGATAAATAGTCTCTCTGTTTATGTTAAAAAAATTGTTTAGAAGTGGTCTATTTTAAATAATTCTCATATAAACAAAAGTTAAGCTGCGTTTGTTTACAGTAAAAAAAAAAACAGTACTTCTTTAAATTAAAAGTATTGCTTTTCTTTCTTTTACCACGTCTAATTTTTTTTATGAAAAACAATTTTAAGTTACTTATGAAGAAATACAAAATTACTTTTTCTGTTTCTACTTGTTTAAATAAGTTCATCCAAACATGTTAAAAATCATAATAAGTTATTGCTTTATTAAAAAATTCTAACAAAAGTTTAAACAAACATATCCAAAGGGTAGGTTTTTATGATGTGAGGACTCAATAACTGTATGTGGCTAAATTATTCTTTAAGTTCAAGTTTTGACGTTAATAAATATAAAGTATTAAATTAATACTTATACTGTTTAACATTTCTGTTATGCTTTATTTTATTTAAACTATTTTATCTAATGAGTATTAGTTGGACTGAATTTTAGTTTATTTATTTTAATTTATTTATAAAAGATTAAAATTTTTTATTTCTCAATTTAAACTACATAAATTGAAATATCTTTTATATAATTTTTTGTGCAGTTTTCACATATTATTAAGGAAACATTAGTTTTTTTAATTGTAGTATTAAATTTTTATTAATTTCAATTAGTTAAAAAGTTAAAAAAAGTCTAATAAATGCTAAAAATAGTGTAATAATTAAAAAAATGTTGAAAAATTTAAAATAGTTAATAATAGTAAAATATTAAAAATAATAAAAAATGCATTAAAATATAAAGGTAAATATGGAAGAAAACTGAATCAGTTAGACACTAGCGGAAGTAAATAAGCGAAAAAATTCGAAAATAAATTACTTTAAATACCTTTAAAATAATTTTTTATGCTGATAAACACTACTTAACAAGGTAGTGAAATAAACTAGTAAACAATTATACTAAACACACATAGAGTTCACTGAGCATGACATGTTAGTGTCTACGAAAAAGATGAGGATCTTTTTTTTATATTTTATAACTTTAAGGGGAGGATGTTGATCATGGATTCTAAAAAGAATAAACATTGTATAAACATCCAGTCAATAAATAAAATTTTAAAAAATTCTTGTTGAATTATATTTAGATCAAACTAGAAAAATTATCCTTATTTTTTCCTTATTTTTTTTTTCAAAAATACACTTTCTTGGGGAAACGTATCATATAATCCAATGTGGTTAGCTTCACTGTTAATGAAGAAATTGAAGAATCTTGTGCTTGATTTAACTTCAATACAACATTCGTAGCATTAATGCGTACGTACTCCACCGTTTTAATACATCTACTTAACAACTAAAATGAAACTCCAAAAAATTGGACCAGGGCCAACACTATCCATTTTTGGATTCTTCTCGTTTTTTTTTATTTACCCATGAGACATGGGTTTTGTAGGCCTGGTGCTTTATAGTTTATATGATTTAGGATGACTTCTTCCTCCACCTCCATAGTTTCTTACCGTACCGTCATAAAGAATGTGAAAAGATTCAAATGTCTTTAAATGAACATAATAAATGACTCAATTGCCTTTAGTTATATCATCCTCCACCTCCATACTCCTGCACCGCTGCAACTTTTTTTCTATGGCTTAATTCTTCTTTAAACCGTCCTAAGCAAAATATCTAATGTTCTATTCACTATTTTAGTTTGTCTATCAGTTTATAGACAATAAATAGTAAAGAAAAGTAATTTAGTACCATGCTTACCTCATAATGTCTTCCAAAAGTTATTTAGAAACTTAGTGTCCCTGTCACTTATAATATTTCTAGGCCCTCCATGAAGTCTCACAACTTTCCTAAAAATTAAGTCAACTACATGACAAACATCATTTGTCTTCTTGCAAGGTATGAAATGTGTCATTTTTGAAAACCTGTCAACAACAACAAAAATAGAATCTTTGTCATTTTTTGTTCGTGGCAATCTTAAGACAAAGTCTATAGAAATGTCAATCCAAGGATAGTAGATATAGGCAAGGATGTATATAAACCATGTGACATCACTTTCAATTTTGCCTTTTTACAAACAAAGTAATGGTCACAAAATTTATGCACATCATGTTTCATAGGGGATCAATAGAAATGCTCTAACAATTTTTCTAAAGTTTTTTGTACCCGAAAATGTCCCATCAAACCACATTCATGTGTCTCTCTTACTAGTAAATACATAATCTTTTCTCTTTAAACAAGTAATCATTGTAACTATAGTATTCATTTTGAGATACCTTTTCACAAGCAGTATACATTTCAAAAAAATTCAACATCATCCAAGCATATCTCTCTCAAAGTTTCAAGTCCAAAAATTTTAGTTTCAAGAGTAGAAAGTAATGCATGTCTTCTAGATAATGCATCAACAACAATGTTTCCTTTTCTCTTTTTATGTTTAATGACATATGAAAATTGTTCAAGGAACTCAATCCACTTGACATGCCTCTTATTCAACTTACCTTGTCCTTTCAAATATTTAAGGGATTCATGATCATTATAAATTACAAATTCTTTAGGCAGAAGATAATGTTGCCAAGTTTGCAATGCACGCACTAAAGCATACAATTCCTTGTCATAAGTGAAATAGTTTAGGGAAGCCCCTTTTAATTTCTCACTAAAATAAGCAATTGGGTGTCCCTCATGAATTAAAATAGCCTCAATGCCAATATTAGATGCATCACATTCAACTTCAAAAGATTATTTGGTAATGCAAGAATAGGACCATTAGTTAGCTTATGCTTAAGGGCAAAAAAATGCTTGCTCTTGTTTCTCTTCCCATTTAAATCTCACATGCTTTTTTAACTATCTCATTAAGAGGTACAGACAAGGTACTAAAATCTCTAACAAACCTCTTATAAAAACTAGCTAAACCATGGAAACTTCTCACTTCACTCACAGTTTTAGGTGTAGGCCACTCTTGAATGACCCTAATCTTTTCCCCATCCACTTGTACCCCTTTGGCACTCACAACAAATCATAAAAATACAACATGGTTAGTGCAAAAGGTAGACTTTTCAATATTAGCAAATAATTTTTCTTTTCTAAGCACGTTCATTACACCACTCAAATGTTCAACATGTAAATCAACATTAGTGCTATAAAGCAGAATATCATCAAAATATACCACAACAAACTTGCCCAAAAATTTCTCTTAAGACATGGTTCATTAATCTTATAAAAGTGCTTGGGGCATTAGGTTGCCTAAGGGCATTGCCCGCCACTCATATAAACCATACTTAGTCTTAAATGCAGTTTTACACTCATCCCTTCCCTTATCCTAATTTGATGGTACCCACTTTTCAAAACAATCTTAGAAAACACACAAGCACCATGTAACTCATCAAAGAGATTATCTAACCTGGGAATAAGATGTCTGTATTTGATTGTGATATTATTGAGAGCCCTACAGTCTGTGCACATCTTCCAAGTCCCATCTTTTTTAGGCAACAATATCATGGGAACAACACACGGGCTCATGCTCTCTTGCATCCACCCTTTGCTCATCAATTCATGAACTTGCCTTTGAATTTCTTGAGTCTCATATGGATTGCTCCTGTAAGCTGGTCGGTTGGGTAAAGAAGCTCTAGGAATGAGATCAATGTGGTGCTCAATTCCTCTTAATGGTGGTAGTCCATTTGAGATTTCTTTTGAGAACACATTCTTATATTCCTGCAAAAGAAACTCAACACTAACAGTAACAACATATTCATTAGAGTTGTAAGCAATCAAAATATTACTTTTGCAATACAACAAGTGGTTTATTGGCCATCAACACCTTCTTCACCTCACTCTCTCTTTCACCAAACAACTTATTTTGCTCTCAAGTGTTTCATTATTGCTGATGATGTGTTTCACTTTTTTTTTTCTTTCTACTCTTTTTATGTGTTTTATTCTTTTCTCCTTTCTTTTGAATTCTTCTTTCTCTCAATTTTATTTGGTCCTCACAAACCTCTCTAGGAGACAATGGTTTAAGAATAATTTTCTTATCATTGTGTATGAAAGAAATCTTATTTGTGAACCCATCATAGATTGCCCTTGTATCATATTGTCATGGTTTTCCTAATAAGATATGATTTGCCTCCATTGGAACCACATCACATAGTACCTTGTCAGTATATTGTCCCATAGAAAGGCACATCTCTAGTTGTTTATTCACGAACAACTCTCCATCTTCACTAATCCATTGAAGTTTGTATGACCTAGGATGTGACTTAGTCTCCAAATTTAATTTGGACACCAATCTAGAGCTAGCCACATTAGTACAACTTCCACTATCAACAATCAAAGAGCACAATTTTCCATTGATATAACATCTAGTATGAAAAAATTTATCTCTTTGGGATTGGGCTAAAGCATGTAGTTGACTTCTCAACAACCTCCTAATCATCAATAAATTACCTTTCATTGCTTCCACCTCTATTTCTTCTTCTTCATCTTTTTCTTCCTCATCTTCTTCACTACCTGAAGACTCACTAATATTTTCTCTATTATCGTTAAAGATGATGATTCTCTTAAAAGGACATTCAAAAGCAATATGCCTCCTTCCCAAACACCTAAAGCACTTTAGATCCCTGGTTTTAGTGGTATTCTCGTTGTAACTCTTTGGAGCTTTTCCATATGGAATCACCTCAGTAAATTTGGAGGATGAGGATTCCTCTTTCCTGGACTTGTCCTTCCAACTTGGGTTAAAGTTGGAAGAGCTCCTTCTTGCGATACTTTTCCTCTTGAGATGTTTTCAACTTGAGTGGCCTTATGCAACGAATCCTCCATCTCAATATATTCTTGCAGTTTTACAATATCTCTTATATGACTGTTCATACCACTCAAAAATCGAGCCACAGTCACCTCATTGTCTTTCTCAATTTTAGCTCTAATCATGGTAACCTCCATGTCTTTAAAATACTCTTTAAACACTCTTATTGCCTTGAGTCAACTTTTGCAGTTCAAGCTGCAAATTTTTTTTGTAACTAGCTAGAACATATCTTTTCCTCATGATATTTCTCATCTCGCCCCAAGTGTCTACCACTGGTTCTTCATTTCTTCACCTCTTTTAACATCCCAAAAATTATCTACAACATCTAATATATTCAAATCAGTAATTAAAACATAATGTACAATATATATATATATATATATATATATATATATATATATATATATATATATATATATATATATATATTTTTTTTTTATAT
>Ga0099824_1008018_pt1 | contig 13686 bp, 4 predicted proteins | sample SiratrowhiteBW_FD_76837 | JGI IMG/M metagenome (GOLD analysis project Ga0099824, IMG submission 76837) | Root nodule microbial communities of legume samples collected from California, USA - Siratro white BW | ecosystem: Host-associated > Plants > Roots > Nodule | place: USA: California... | reverse complement strand
ATGCATAAAGACATATTTTATTCAATATCTGCTCTCAAACTTTTAAAACATATCAAAGTTTTATCACAAGTCATATTCAATCCATCAAACAACAAGCAAAAATTCTTGCATACTATTTTTTTTTACATCATTACTCAAATAAGGTCTATTAATCATACAAAAATCAAGATAATCAAACTTATTCAGTGCTCAAGGACCAGTCAGACCTGCAATAAAGACTTGAGCACTGATAATCACATATTCAAGTTTTTATCTTTGAGTTCTATTTAAAAGTAACTAAATAGTATAAAAATAAGTTACTAGCTTCCCTTACCTGATGACAAATTCCCAAAACAATTCCTCCAAACTAGCTAGTGACACTAACCCAATCTTTAGGGATCTAGAACAAGTCATCAAAACAAAACCAAATTTCAGTATAATCTTAATTAAGTTGGGAGAATTTTCTCAACTGTCCCTACTAAGATTGATGACAAAAACCTAAGGAAAAACAGAGATTAAGGGATCTTTAGAACAAATATTGACTTACTCTGTTTGAAATTCTGATAGGTTAGAAATGATCCTTAAATCCTTAGCTACTGCAGGGTATATTTAAATTTTAAAACAGATGATGTATGGATAGAGAAAAACTAGAGAGAAGGGAGAGAGATTTTTGAGAAAGCGAGAGAGAGGCACGGAGAAGAAAGTCTGGAGGTGCAGGGCGTCACAGATAACACATGTTAAAATATAATTTTAATTGTATTAATTTTTAATTAATATTAGATTTAGGTTCGACTGAAGTTAGTGTAGGAAAAAAAAATTAGCCTGTTTTTTATTTATAATTTTACTGGATGATCCTGATTATCTTAAAATTGGCACATAATATATATAATCCTAGGATTTAACTATTGAAATATAAATTTTAACTATCTTAATCATAACACCACTCCATTAAAATTAAAATTAATGTAATTAAAATTTGAAACAAATTTTAAAATTCTAATTAAGATCCTTTCTGTTTCACTATTCAGCCTTTTGATTCAATATAAGTTTTATTTTCAATTAAAAACCACTTAATTAAAATTAAATTAATAAAATTAAATTTTAGGAAAAATTTCAAACTCAATTAAGAATCTTTTTGTGATGCATGTTCATATTTTTGATTGAATTAAAGGAGTTTAAATTTTAATTAAAATACAATCAAACTAATATACTTTTGATTGAATTAAAAGAGTTTAAATTCCAATTAAAATACAATCAAACCAAGACACTTTTAATGTGAATATCTCTTTTATTTATTTTATAACATTCTTCAAATATTTTCTTTGCTAATTAAAATACACTATATATATAAAGTCAAATCTACAATCCATATTACCTCAATTATATAAATTCATCACATTTTATTCATAATCTATCTTACTTAATAGTATTATATATTTAACTTAATCATAAAAACTTATTTGTTTTAAAAAACTAATTATCTCTTTTAAGATATGTTCTGGCAATTAAGAGAATCTGATGATAAAAAATAAAAAATTACTTTTTAATTTAAAAAAATATCTCTTTATTAAATCTCCTCCTTAATTATTTATTATAATTTAAAAAAACACATTTTTTTATTTCTCTTACTGATTATATCTCCTTTCCATCAAAATAATTTTAACTTCAATTTCTTTATATCAGAGTGATTGTAAGTTTAATAAAATAAAATAGATTAAAACCTTAAATCACTATAAATATTATGTGTTTTAAATTATTACTAAATTTAATAACCCTTTATACTTAAAAGTAATATCACAATTAACCGTAATACTCTAACTTATTAAGATTTTATTAATTTAGTTAATAAAACTTACAAAACATTTCGAATCATTTAACCAACTATTATCCCAATTAAATCACGAGTTAAATGGTTTGTTTATGTGCGGAAGTAATTGTTAAATGTCAGCATCACATTTATCCGAAACCAAAAAAGAAAAAATGTTCCTAAAATTGCTATGTGTGTATTTATTTCTTTGAAAGCATGATCTCATTCGCAGTTTAAAAAATACGTCTGTAAAAATTATGTTTATTACAAAAATAAACAAATTTATAATATTAAACTATGATGACTAAAAATGTAAAATATATTTTGATGTAGAAAAGAACTAAGGAAACTCTTTTTATTTTTTTTTAAAGTAACGTTGTATTATAAAAATATACAGTTATAAGAAAATATTAAGTGCACATATGATTTGATACCATCAAAATATGCTGATTAAAAAAACCATCAAAATATAAATCGCATACAATATTTCTCATATATTCTCTTAAATTCTTAATACATAACACTTCTAACATCATATACGGTAAAAATTATAAAACAATTCAAAGTAAAAATGATATAATTAAAATAATACTTCACATTATTAAGGCAAAAAATCTTTATAAAAAAATAAATTATTCAAGTTTTATTTTAATATAATTATCACCATTTTATATTTTTTTATCATTTTATAATAATAAAAAAATATATATATATATATATATATATATATATATATATTTATATAATTACTTCCATATATGGTATTGTAACCTAGGGTGTTACACATACAAATCAAATAACTAATTTAACTAAAATGCTAACAAACCATTACCATTATACCAAATTAGTCTTCATTATTAATAAGTTTAAATTTTGTACTCACAAATATGAAAATATTGAATAAAAGTAAAAAAAAATAAATACCAAGTTATAAATTACCTTATAAAAACGGTTCTTATGATTTTATAATTAAAAATAATAATTAATAATAAAAATATTTATTTATAACATTAAAAGATATATGAATAAAATAGTGAGAAAAAAATGCAATGTAAGGAAAGGGTGAGAATAAGAGTATAGAAAAAATAAAAAAGGATAATAAATAAAAGAAGCCCTGTTCACTGCGATTTCCTCGCAACAGCGCCAACAGAAAATCTAGTTGTACGCCGTTTTGGAATCAGAGGGAGAGAAGAGGGGGAAACCCCAATTCGTTCGAAACGGCGCCGTATTCACGTGCTCACCCTCCTTAAAAAGGGGAATAGAAGAATCTCAATAACCAAGAGATTCTGAAATCAAAACTTCTTTCTTAACCACCGCTTTTCCCTTCGCTATATAATACACATTCAACACAAAAAATCCAATCTTTCAGTTTTTGTGAGAGAGATTCAAACGAACGCATTGAGGCCTGGAACAACAGCAATGGGGTTGATTGTGGAGGTAGAGAACGGCGACGGCAACGACGCCGTTCTGGTTCCGCCCCCAAACTTCGCCATGGTCGAGGACTGCATTTTCCGATCCAGCTTCCCCACCTCCTCCAATTTTCCCTTTCTCCAAACCCTAAACCTTCGCTCCGTCATGTTCGTCTATCTGTTCCCTCAATTTTCATTCTTAAAGATTCTTTCACTCTTCTAGTCATCGTTTTTCCCCCCTTCAGTTCCTCCTCAAATAAAAATTAAATTAAATATTTGTGTAATGTGTCTCATATTTTCATTTTTGCGCAGATTATGTTGTGTTTTTTAATGTTTAGCGTGAAACTTAAATACGAGGTTGCGAATTGGTGCAGATACCTGTGCCCTGAGCCTTATCCTGAGGAAAATCTAGAGTTCCTGAGGTCGCAGAATATTCGGCTCTTTCAATTTGCAATTGAGGGGAAAACGGTATTTTTTTTTCTTTTCTTATGTATTATTTATTATTGTTATCATTATTCATGTTCATATATTGTGATGAATGGTGTTTTGTCGTATGGTATGTGATTCATGTTGTTTTGAAGTGATTCTCTTTACGATATGGGATATTTGGGTCTCTTGATTTGGTGACTGGTTTTATTGATATGCCTATAGACTGTTTGGATAAATTCGCAATATCAGAAGAAGAAAAAAAAAAAAGACTAGATACTTCTACAGATTAAAATCAACTTGTGCGTCTAAATATTATGAAAGCTCTCATTTAATTTTTTTGAAATTTTAAAAGTTCTAGTTGATTTCAGCCCAGGAGAGAAGTTGGATACTTTAGTTTGTGATTTTTTTTTGGCTGTTTGTGGAGGAATTTATTCGAACAAAGACTCGATAAGTTTGGTTCTGTCACGTGTAGTTGTTCTTTTGCTACTTATCATGCCACAGTCTTGGCCTGGTTTTCTCTTAAACTATTAGATTTGGTATCAAGTGAATATTTTTCTGCGTTAAGGAAGAATTTTGAGTCACACAAGGATACCTGGTGATGCAGTTGAATTGAGGAACAAGTCTTGGTTCCTTGTTAACCTTTTATTTTAATTTCCAGCTATAACAAGTTTTTGTATTGTGTGCAGGATGTTTCTACCCCTATTCTCAAGGATTCTATCATGGATGCACTGAAAATTTTAATTGGTACTCAAATTTAACAATCATAGATTTGTTTTTCCATGTGTGTATATATGTATTCTCGGTGTTGCTGCATTGTCTCTTGTTTATTTAATATTATTAAGTTTTCGATTTTGTTGTTGTTTCAGATGTGAGAAATCACCCTGTCTTGATCCATTGCAAGCGAGGAAAGGTATATAAAGATGCACAAAATGTAAATTTAGGGTGTGCTTAAATAAATTAATATTCTGACCAATAGGCTCTTCTTTTATGCAGCATAGAACTGGTTGCCTTGTTGGTTGCTTGCGAAAATTACAGAATTGGTGTTTGTCTTCAGTATTTGAGGAGTATCAACGATTTGCTGGGGTTAAATCCAGGACAATGGATTTAACATTTATAGAAATGTTTGACATTCTAAGCCTGAGCCAGTGCCTTTACAGCATAATCTACCAGTACCATGGATATGGTTCGAAAAAGCGTCGGTTGTTGTACAAAGATGAGAATTTACAGAAGCCCCGATTGACATCATTTTAGCAGTGACGGGATTTTATTTTTTTTCCTCTATTTTGTAGAATTCATACTTCACATAGTTTTTTTCAGATTCATTCATCGTTATTTTCAAATATCTTTTGAGACTACTACTGCTAAAGAAAACTATGTGGTCTATTTTTTATTTTTTTTTGTCCTTTTCCTCCTTCCCCCTTACCCTTATAATTTACATTGTCTTGCACCTACAGAAATACAGTGGTGCAAGCAATTCTTAGCAATGGGTATCCCATTAATTGTGAGTGTAGTTTTCTGAAGTCATGTATCTGTAAGCAAATAATAACCTTTCTTGGTGTATAAGAAAATTTGATCTGATAGTTCCAGGAATGGATCCATCTATATTTTTCATGATCCTTCCGAAGTAAGAAGTGGATAAGTGCTGATCTAGTGTGCAGCATAATGGAGGGAGCAACTTGGATTGGTTTAGCGTTTGGAATTTGAATTTTGGAGTTTACTGTACATTGTGCATATAAGTGAAAAGTTAGAAGAGCTTTAAGGCAATGGGACCAATGCGTCACTTGTCCGAGAGAAATTCGTGGAGAAAAACAGTGTGTCGTTTTCCTTTTTGATTAGTAAGTTTTTGCCTTGTGGATAGCAATGAAGACCGAAGCACTTCAAAACAAAACAAAGCTGTTTGGATTAATAATGTAAAGGAATGCTATTATGTCTTATTTCTCGAATTGTTTCTATGTACACTCTTACCTCCTTCATTATGTTTCTACTAGCATACCCAATTTTACATTTTCCGAACATTTCTTAGTATATTATTGAACGAAAAAGTTTAGATATGAGAACATGCCAGAACCATATTAAATTAATATTATTAATATATTAAATTTTAATATTGATAACCAATGAAAGGAAAAAAGTTATATCATATTTATTAACATTCCGGACAATGATTGGATTTTATAAGTGATCAATAAAATATACGATTCTATTCTCACAATTAGTTATTGAAATATGTAGAAAACACAACTAAAGCATCTTACAACATTGCAAATGCTTCATATTTGTAAGAGTTTGAGGAGATGATGTCTTATTACACTAATTATTTTTATTCCTTTCACTCTGTACACATTGTTATGGTATCTTGACCAAAAATTTATTCTTGTTTTTGTATGTAGATCCATCAAACTTCTTAAACTTCATGAAGAATACTATTACACAAAAACTCTCTAAAGGAAGTAATTCGAGTTCTATATCATTTGAAAACCAACGAACTGAAGTACAGTATCGATGCTTATAAAGGAAACATCATTTTATGAGATAAATCTAGTGACCATCTTTAATCTAACATAACATATCTTTTGTGTCTGTTGTTTTATGTTTATTTTGCTTGCTAGCATATAAAATTGTATGATTTGGAAGGGACAAACTTATCCACAAAATTGAAGTACACTTCGCTAACTTGCTTAGGGTTAATTAATAACTGAAATTCTGGTTAAATGTTAGGTTTGTTCCTGTTTTTAACCATAAGAGAGTCATTAGGTCTCACCTTTGAGTGAGCTATTGAAAGTATATTATTGGATAGCACTTGGTACATGATTATTAGGAGATAACCAGTTTGCGTATGAGATGAAGGCTTCTTGGTATCTTTTATTTTGCAACTTCATTTCTTTCCCATCTAAGCGCGGGACCATGAACATAGATTTTTCCTATTTTTATTTTTCCAAGTTATTTGCCATTAGATTTGACATAAATAACACATCATATTTGCTCTTTATGATCAAATTCCAACCCTTTTATGTATTCAATCGACTAAAAATAATTATATTTTTTTTGTATATACACCTTTTTTTTTTTTGTCTATGCACTCATAATATTCCTGAATTGAAAGTTAAAAATATTTGTTTAAAATTTTAATATCTTCTAACAAATATTCTTTTATATGGACAAACGCGAAATCAAACTCCCAACTACGCTTAATTATTTCAAAATTAATCCTATCCAATTGTAAAAACCACATTTCTAAATTAAGCTTTCTGGGGAAGCTTTAAATTATGCTTAATTCCACCAAAGTTGGTTAAAGAATCATCTAAAATCAAAAGCACTCATGCATAAAAAATTGGAAAAAAATAAAGACCCTAGCAATGATAGGTGATAAGATTGTGAGGAATCTAATACAAAACTCAGCGTTAAGCCCAAGTTGATGCGAAGGAGGTGTTCGAAAGCAATTGGGCCGAACAAAATATCAACGAATGAGAGACCCCCACGTGTCCCGAATTCAGACATCATGAGAAATGCTGAAAATAATGGGTTCCAGATAAGCCTCTAGCGCTCCGTGCCTATTAATAACCAAAACCCATTCCCAAAACGCGCAGGCGAAACGCAACGTGATACCACACAACAAACCCCTTTCGGTGGTCGAACACAAATTAGGGTTCTCCCAACCCTAGGGTTTACCATCCCCTATTCCAAATCAACCCCTTCTTCCCCAAAATCCAAACCATTAAGGACAGAAGGAACACAATTTTTCGTTGATCTTCGGCACCTCGACGCGATGACCGGGAAGGCGAAGCCCAAGAAGCACACGGCTAAGGAGATCGCGGCGAAGATCGATGCCGCCACAACCAATCGCGGCGGCGGGAAGGCGGGCCTGGCGGACCGCTCTGGCGTGGAGAAAGGCGGGCACGCGAAATATGAGTGCCCGCACTGCAAAGTCACAGCGCCTGATGTGAAATCGATGCAGATTCATCACGATGCGCGTCACCCTAAGATCCCCTTCGAGGAGGACAAGGTCGTGAACCTTCACGCCTCGCTCGCCGCCGATTCGTCGAAGTCTCGCCCGGGCGTTCGCGGAAGCCACAAGAAGTGAGCGTAATCGGTCATTATCATCGCTTATGTTATAGCCCCTTCGTGCTCTGTTTTTTGTTTTTTATTTTTCTTTCCTTTTATCTGTCTAAGTTGAAGCTTTTAGGGTGTTGTTGAGTATTGCGGGAAGTGGGTATCCTTAGTTGTTTTTATCGAGGGAAGGGACTATGATGCAATATGTATGAATGCGATGATGCTGTGTCTGAAGGGACAAAGAAGGGTTTTTCCGTGGGAATGAGATTGACTTTGTTGTATGGGATCCCTTCTTTTCAAGGATCGAATGTATATTGTTCCCTATATTGAAAGTTAAAGTGAACTTTTGACCTAGTACTAATATGTTGTGTGTGGTGATATATTCTGTTGGATTGTCGGTTTTTTAGGTAATTGGTTGTGTTATGATGAATATGTTGAAATGAAGATTGGTGCATGGATTGTGCATAGGTTTAGGGCTGGCTTTTATTTAATGGGTACGTGATATGATGTGATCTTTTTGGCCACTTAGATAAGATTGATTATGATGTAGAATTAGAGTAACCAATTTGGATTACTCGAGCAAGATCAGTAGTTAAGGTAATATAATTCATTTTGTTCTTATAGTGGCTTTGTCTTTAGTATTCGGAAGTAATGTAAGTATTCTACACTTTAATAAGAAATCTTCCAACATTAGGGTACGTTACTTTTTATTTTACATCCTTGTTCTGGTTGGTATTGATGCTTGTAACTGGATTTGTATAAGGATTGTATGGATTTGGTTTTTATGCTTCAGCTACTAGAAAGTGCAACACAGCAGAAGCTATAAGTTATTGTTATTTTGACTAAAAAATTGAAATTAGTGTATAAATTGTTTATATATTTGGACATATTTTCTTAGATTTAGTTTTCCCCATGCTTTGGCCTTTTGAGTAAAGGCTACATTTGGGAATGAAATCCGAAGGAATTTGTGGGTAGAGGAAGTTGGATCCTACAAGAGAGTAATATTATGCACGAGAGACTTTGGGAATCTAACTCATCTCAAACTCAGATATGATAGTGATCATACTATGAGAGCATTTATTACATATATGGTTAAATTGGTGAATTTGATACAGACTCGAATCTTTAAAGATTTAATTTTGCATATTTCAATTTCTTATCCACAATGTCTCAATCATATCAAAGAATTGTTCCACAGTCATGCGACCTCTGATCATAATCCCTAGATTTTGACTTAAATTAATAGTTACCATCAACTAAAATACTTGCAAGGAAGGTTGGTGACTCATGTCAACATAGAAGGGTTCTGTTTGTAATGAATGTTGATGGTAATTTCAAGCCTATTGAGTCCAATCGGATGTCTAATATTAAGTGACTGTAATGAAGGCGCACCAGGGTCTTGCGGAAAAAGAGCCAAAGAAACATCAGAAAACTGTATAGAAGACTCTAAATTGACAATGATGCAATAAAGGTCAAAGAATGACATAATTTATATAAATCTTTCTTTTTAAAGAAAAAATTATGATGGGGATATGAGATTATGAAGTAGATAATATTGTAATATAGTGATTGATTTTGGCGATGATGTTTTAGTGAATTTGAAATCAAAATGTTGGAGTCTTTTGAGGGAAAGAAGAAAATATTCAGAAAACACTTCTGCTCCTTTACTCTGCGATTAAAGATTTCACATTATTTAGGAGTTTATATTTATCTTTTAATCTACCCAAATACATTCCACGAATAAAAAATGGAGACATTAAGCTTTAAAGTTGACAATATTTGAAATAAATGTTGATAGTTTTTATTATTATGGTTCTAAGGGGTGTGGTTTGATTTAACTTTTAATTAAAAATACATCTTAGTCAAATAATAAAATGATATGCAATTTCTTTTGAATATAGAAAAAAAAAAAAAACAAACTAAAGCCAACTTCTGAAGTTTGGTTTGGTTCAGTTTTACGATTTTATTGTATAAATTTTTATTAATACATGTATTATATTTTATATTGTCAGGATAATGTTATATTATGCCGAATAATTTCATTTCTCTATTATATTGTAATTAAGTATTTGCTATTTGTTATTTTCAATATCGTATATAATATTAAATATTTTAATTATACCTACTTTTTTTTCTTCAACAGAAGAACATACATTAGAATAAAATATAAAGATAATGTGTAATTACACTTGCTTTTGTAATAACAAAGGGAATAAAAAACAAATGTGGTGGTTTGTTATATTTTTATATTGTGACATAAATAATAAATAAATTTTGATTTACCTCTCATAAGAATAGTCTAGCAAATCCCCACCACACATATACAAATATATTATGTTGCTCAATGATAACATTTATAATATAAACGTGTTAATCATATTAGATTTTTGTCTCACACATACATCTTTATATCATACATCTTTGATATAAAGGTACAAGATATATTTACGCCTTTACAACAACAAAGTAAAAATAGAAAAAATAAAGGTGATAATTATATTGTATTTATACATTGTGATATAAATAATAGGTAATTTATAGGATTTACTTCTGTTAAGTCTAACAAATAGATATACTGTACTATTCCTCATTTATTACATATTTATAGTATAAATAAAGTTAAACATATTAGATTTTTTTTAACAGTATATCTTTGGTATATGAATACAATAATTTGTAATATAATAATATTTAAATAACTAATTTTGGTCTATGTACTTCAGTTTTCATCTTCTGTGTCCTCCTAGTCCAAAATGTTATGGTTTAAGACGGTAAGATATAATCCTGAAATGTGTAGTAGAGTTTAAATTAATTTCTAAGTTTTAAACCTAAAATTAAAACTAATTACTTAATTTTAGAAAAAAAATAAATTAATCAAATTTTTTTTAATCATCTTTTTATCAGCTTATAGTTACTTTTATTTCATTCAGTTTTTGTAAACATTAGCAGAGAACAAAAAAAAATCATACAGCTTATTCATTACTATAATCACAAATTTATAAACGTAAAATACCAAATTACCAAAAAATAATGTCTTTGACTATTATAATATTAAATATCGTTATTTTCAATATAAATAATAACGATAATTTATTACGATATTTCCAAATTTAATATATAAGTTATATATATACAAGTACTGTAATAAAAAAATATTAAAATAGTTGATAGCTCAAATTTTAATTTTTAATGATTAAAATATTAAACCAATCCTTTTCGTTTTCTTAAATTTCACTTTATATTAATTTAGTCTTTCAAATAAGAATGTTAAGTAATTTTGTATACATTGAATAACATTAAAAATAAATTTTAATCATTAAAAAGCTTATTTCGAATAGAAAACTTATTAAAGCAATGTAAACTTTTTAAAAGATATTATATTATATAACTATTATATAACCTGTATACAGAGAAAATATAGTATCCAAAATAGCTTTGTGAAGATAGAAGACAATTTCATATTCTTCTTATTATAGGCCTTTGTATTTATTTTTGGTAAAATCATATATAATATGTAAAGTTTTTTAAATTAAAAAAATTAATTTATTCATGTGATTTATAAGATTATGTAGGTATGTTAACAACTTTAAAACAGGAACGGAAAATCTTAACAACATAAATTATATTTTTATTATGTATTTTATTGCATGTAAATTAATATTAATATTCTTTTTACTTAATTTCAATTATTTTATATTACTTTTTATCTTATTTCTTAAATAAATTGATAATCATAATAGTTTATAAACCTTAAAAATACAACACCTAAAAAGTTCAGTAGTATAAACAATTATGTTTATTTTTACTGTGTTTTTGTCCATATTTTCTCCCATTATAACCAATTCTCTGAGTCCTGTTGCATTAGGTTTAATTGGAGAAGGTTGAAGTCTAATATTCTTATCTAAATCTTAAACCTTAAAAATAACACTATTTAATTATAATTACGGTTAACAATGATAAAAACAATTAACAACTAACTGATTTAGAAGAAGGAAGCATTTCCGATGAAGAAAGATATCAACTTATATTTATATTATTAAAAAAATATAACTCCAATAGATAAGTGGTTAAGTTCAGTGTTCAAATGTAGAAAAATATAATTAAATTAATCTAATTAATCTTTCAAATTCTCACATCTTGTAATCAATTGTCATATAGAATAATCTCTATCATCCTATTTTCAGTTAAGAAAATAAAGTAATTAGCATAAACTTTTACATACTATTACATGGCATATATAATTTAAAGTTTTTTTTATATCTTGATATAAATCAAGTAAAACATAAAATTATTTGTATTTTTGAAAATAAATTAATTTTATAAATATCTGATAAAAATTATCATAACAATAGTACACTAAATTAATTTTATAATATTATTTTTAATTTTATTATTGTGGTCACATTTTTTAAAATAAGTAATTATAATTTTTTATATAGTTTGATTTTAAATTTTTTTTAATACATTGGGTTAGTTTGATTTATTTTTTTTAATACGGAAGTTTATTGGTTAAATTTTATAATTATTTTTGGCATTATGCTATATTCTCCATCGTAAAACACTAAGAGGAAGTTTTGTTGTTACCTAATATTGAGATAGGATCCATACCTATTTCTCCGTAGTAATTTCTGAAAATTTGAATCTAATTGTGCTAAATCCTTTGTACCATTTTCAACTGTTATGATTTCTCTTTACCTTAACAAGTAAAAGAAATCAAAATATATGTGATGTCTGTGATAGTTTGTGCATGTATGGTTTAAATATCATAAAAAAGCATGAGATTTAGATTTTTACAACACAGAAAAAGCATGTTGCAGTCTCAGAAAAAGCATAATTTCTGTGAGTTGTTTTATAAATGAATAACCAAATTAAACTCACTTAACTCTTTTTAATAAAAGATTAATAAGACCACATTAACTTAGATACCCTTACATTAAGATTAATAAGACCACATTTTTTATTTTAAAAATGTTTATGAAAATAAATTATAATAATTGGCAAAGGAATTTGATGGTATCAATCATAGGAGCAGCTAATACAGAAGGAATGTCCACAACTAGGCATAACCATCTTCATTTTCCTATTTACTGAGAACTTTTTCAAGCTTCTCTCTGTTCACTTCTGCATAAATGTTTCTTTAATAGTTAAACTTGTCTTGAACCAACCTTAATGAAGGGTACATAACAGCTACAAAAGCATGTCATTATCATATAAAAGTTGATTCAGAGTTGAAGAGAAAAAACACCAAGAAAACTAAATAAATGTAAATATGTAACATTACATTTAGACATAGCAAAAAATTCCCTTATAGACACTCTCATTTCATCAGTGTATATTTGGACTAAGACAAACAAAGCATAACTAATTTATTTGTATTTCCACCACAAAAGGATGGGGAAAGTATACAAAAGAGTGAAATTTTGGATAATTGAGCAACATGCGAAGAAACATATAGAGAAAACAATTAACCAGAGTGATCACAAATACACAGGCAAAATGACAATCTCCACAAAGTGACAATGTCCTGTATTAATTGTAAATATCAATAACATAAAATATATCAGAGTTTATTATATTATCTAATATATTAATTAAATTGGTTATTTACATATTTTTTTTATAAACATATACCAATCAAATATAAAACATCAGTAGTCATAATTTTTTTTGTATATACATATTTTAAATATATTATATTGTGTTATATATTGTATATTATATATTATAGATTAAAGATTATAAATTATAGAGTATAGATTATATCATATACGATATTATATATTAATGGAATAGGATATTTACAAGTTAGACTTTCCAAGTTTGAATTTTGAAAATTTTATTGTTTTATTAATTTTATAAAAAATAATTCTTAAATTTTAGATACTGGAAAGTCTCATTAAAGATACAATGTTTTGTGATTTTGGAAGTGTTTATAACCTTTCATATATATATATATATATATATATATATATATATATATATATATATATATATATTTTATATATTTTTTAT
>Ga0099824_1008017_pt1 | contig 13689 bp, 11 predicted proteins | sample SiratrowhiteBW_FD_76837 | JGI IMG/M metagenome (GOLD analysis project Ga0099824, IMG submission 76837) | Root nodule microbial communities of legume samples collected from California, USA - Siratro white BW | ecosystem: Host-associated > Plants > Roots > Nodule | place: USA: California... | reverse complement strand
CCTCTTGGGCCTGGTGGAAGATGTATAGAATTTGTGGTGATTGATCTCATGAAAAAGTGTGATATGCAGAAGATGAGAACCGCAACACCAAGTTCTCTGAGAAAGAATGCATCAAAAGTCATGTTGTGAAATTGAAGATGGCAAGGTTATGTACTTGAGTAAATTTAATATATAGGGAAAAAGTTGGTGGTTACATCACAATTTGAAATATTAGGAATGGGATTGATTTTCATTTTATTATTAGGGGTTAGGTGCTTAGGTTAAAGCACGTGCCTTAGTTAGAGTGTAGCCAAAGAAAAATAGAATTTCTAAGCAAAACAATATTAGAGGTCCATTGTTTACTTGTCGTCTTCTTCTTATATTCATATATGGCTGAAAATAATAATCAAGAATATACAGAATACATGGTTGAAATTTGGTAAATCCTTGCACGTAAGAGGGTCCAGTGTTATGTAGATATATGATTTTACAGCAAAGTTTCATTATCGGATTTTGCACATTGATTGGGGTAATCTTCTAACTCTCTTAAAAAATATTGCTTTTTACGGATGAAAACAATATTAATATAATAATGTAATTTGAAGCTTGTCCCTTAATTTGGTGAAGAAATAAATATTAATCATGGTTTTAAAGGCAGAAAGAAATATTTTATAAACATGACTTAAAGATGATGCAAAATCAAAATGGATGTATTGTATTACACACATACGAGCACTTTCATGAGCCCTAAAATCACAAAAAACATTAGGTGTTAGATTTAGCCACTCTTAATCTTAAACTTTCCTCTTCTATGAAAGCTACTTGCATATCCTCAGTAATCAACACATGAAATATATTGCTTCTCAGGTACCAGCAGCATTCCACACACAAAATGGTTGCCCTCAGTTATGGCTACAAAAGACAGTCACAACGTATAATATCATTCAGAAAGAACTGAGACAACAAAATTGCTCAAAATCTCTTAAACCATACAAGAGTTACTGATTAGGATATATCTTAATAACCATAAGATTAAAATTATTTTATAAAATGATTTCATCTTGTACCTTGTACCAATATCTTAAAACCACATAATTTATTTAACCATTTGGTGGTGTTGCATACTATGTTAACTAATTCACACATGCACATGAGACTGTTATCTACATTGGTGAAGAAAAATCATAATAAGAAACATTTGAAAGGAATTTACCTGTTCCGTGTGACCTAGTCCAGCTATTGGAATTGCACGAGATTCTTCATTTTCCAATAGTCAAACATAGGTGTAGAGAACTCTTCTTCATCCTCATAAATCCAAAGCCTACTCCTCGTACGAGTCACGGAAACATATAGTTGCTTCAGTTCTGAGCATAAAACACTGTGATTCGAATTTTGATCAAAAGACCCTCGAGAGTTGGCTTGTGTTCTTGAATCCAGTATACACTGTTCCCTCATATAGTCATATACCACCTTCCATCTCCTTTTCAGAGGTGAAGAGGTGAAGAAGTTATACAGCAAGACATCCTAAGGTAACCAGAAAGAAACCATAAGAAAAACTGACCAAGAAAAAAAAAAGGGTAAAATGAATCAAGTTCAATTGGGACAATAACCTCAAATTCAAGACCCTTGCACTCTAAAATGGTTAAAACAAGAGCCTCTTTTCCAGCAACCCGAAGCACTTCTTCTCGTGCTAACTTATCTCTTACCAAAATTACTCTCTCCCCTCCAAATCTTCCAACATTCTCACCCTTGCATCTACTTTGTCCAAAAGCTTTTAAAATTGAATTTCCATCATTTCTTGATCTAATTACAAGGGGGGGTTTCCCTTCCATCAAACTAGTCTCTACTTTCAACAAGTCTATAGAATGAGGAAAGAAATGATGAAGAAGTTCAATGATACTTTGTGACAACTGCAGAACCTCGGAATTAGTGTAAAAGTTCTGACTCAGTACAAAAATATCTGAAACTCGTCCTTTCCCCTTTCTTCTGTCATGATTCCAGCTCTCGGAGTCTAAAACAAACTTCTCGTAGAAGATGGATCTTACATCTTTGAATCTGAAATCAATGCCCCTCCCTACTGTTTGCGCTGTATCTCCACAAAAAACAAAACCCTCTTCTACATTTCCGCAAATATATTTAAATAAAGCAATCTGAGCCATTGTTAGATCTTGCACTTCATCTATGTATGCAAAATTCATATTGTCACCCTTGTATCTTTGATTCCTCAGTCTACGGTGAAGATCAATAACTACATCAGACAAATCAAACTCACCATATTGCATCTTCATTTTTTCATACTTTTCAAATATCTCATATATAATAGATCTTTTCTCTATGCTCAGACCTGAAGTTCGGTTTTCAGATACATCACAATATTCCTCCCGGCTTAACTTACCATGCTCAATGGTTCTTGTACCACCTTTTATATGTGACATTATTTCAGTGAACACTAGATAAGAATCCAGTGTTTTACGTAGCTCAACCTTGAAGTGCGGCCAATATAATGACTCAAACTTTTCATAATTCACTTCCTTCACCATTAAGGTTTCCAATGCAACCAAGCTTGAACCAAGGTCCTTCTTACCCTTCACATTATAAAATCTATCAAAATAAGAATTTTCTAATGTCCCATCAAGCATCAGCAAAAATCTACGAAACGTTATCACAAGAGGATATAAATCGTATGAAAGACCATCAAAGGAATCTGGGATATTCTCAAATCGTTTTGCAGCACTTCCTTCACCTAAGGACCTGTGTGGTGCATCCAAAAATAAACTTTAGTAACCATAGCAAAACAACGAAAGGGCTACTCAATTCAATGAAAGTATGTGAGGACCAATAAAATACCTTCTGGAACTCATCTTTCCAAATATAAAATCAAAGACATGGATTGACCCAACATTTAATATTATTACAATGTTTATTAAACAAAAAACATTAGATACAACATTCTTTCAGATAAATTCACTTATGAACTTCATTCATTTGTTGCTTAGATGGTCTATGGTCAGGTATTAGCATTACCCTACAGATCATACATCATATATAAAAACTCTTTTATATATGAAAAACGTGAGAGTACTTACTTTAATTGAAAGAAAAAAAAACATAACGTGATATGTAAGCTATAATCTGATAAAAGGGTCTCAACCTAGAAGCCTTTATTACATATTTCCATCATCATTTTATACTTTTAAAAATTAAGTAAAACCAAGAGGTTGATAAAGGATATATATAGTATCATGAAAAAAAGCTATACATGCCTTTTCAAAAGAGAAACATGATGTTGGACCTTCTGGCATAGTCCAGGACTCAATGTCACAAACAATTGTCTTAAAACTGGTATCTCAGTCTCAGTAGCAATCTCCTTGGACTGTTCCAGATTTGCATGAATTTCGGATCCGTAGAACTGTTTAACTCCCTTGTGGTGCAATATCTCATTTTGAATAAGCTTAGTTATTAACACCGTGGTTTTTCCCGTACCACTACGACCGAGTACAAATGTACTCTGAGAGAAGAGAATGATGTTTCTCTGCTCCTCAGTTAGCTCGTATGGAAGATCCACTTGTAAACTATCTTGTCCATGAAGCATATAATCTCTTGCGATGGAGCAGTACTTCATCAACGCCGTACACTCCTCATGCTCAACCCTTGCTTTTTCAGCTTCACTTGCATCTTCATTGCCATTTGTGTCTCCATTTGCATTATTATGATCATTCTGAAATTTTTGGATGTTGGCTGAAAGTGGCCAATTCAATGGAAACTCTAGGTCCCTGTTCATAAGGAGAAAAGACCAATTCTCCTTATCAGTTAATGCAATAAGAGCTTAAATGTTTTAAATTAATGCAATTGAAAGCACTCACCCAATATTTCTCGTTCCTTTCTTTTTGCACATAGTAATGTATTCTTTAGTGTATCTTTGGAACACATTGTCAAGGCGCTTAGCCAACTGTTGAATATCCTCTAAAGGCAATATGTCCCATATCTTTAAAATCTGAATATACCTTGAAGTTCTGACTATTTCTATTGAACAAATAACGTAGTTATTTTCAACCTTAAACTTTTTCAAAATCTGAGTTGAATTTTCACAAGACAAATCCACATTGGACCATTTAGGTCTCCATCCACTGGAAAGTCTTTCAAGAAGGTTTATAACCTTGTTCTTGGTCACTTCAGATCTTAGTCTTTTGAATGACCTCAGGAATTTGTCACTAAAAGAAACCTGCAGATATGTACATTGGTAGCAATGCAAATTAGTCGGGTCATAAATGGCTTCAACTTGGACCAAATAACAGTGATTTATTTCAATCATACTCAATTTTAATGACATATGAAATATCAATTATCATTACTTGAGGAAATGCTTTTGCTAGATTATAAGCTAGATGTTGTACATTCAAATATTATTATGAAAATAAACATTGAAGGAGTTGCTAACAACTCAAAAAAGTGCAACCCAAGAAGAAAAAAGTGAGAACTATAAAAGTAGCAGTGAACAATCAGAAGTTAAATAAAGAACATGAATAAAATAAGTCCAGGACCATATACCTTCCACAATTTATTCATGAAAAGGACACTATTTGCATCAAGCAAATCATCAAACTGATCAGCCTCTTTCTTGGAATCCAATATAGTTTTCGCCATTTCCTCGTCTTGGTCTGCATTAAAGAAGCAATTACGCTTCTTGGCATCAAGCACTATAGCCTTCCAAACATTTTCATTGTTTGTAATGGCCCATTCATTCCCCAAAATCCACAAGCAGTGCCTGCAAGATATCAAACCAAATGCAGCTTTTCAGTTAATATCACGCCCTAAAAAGCAAATAAAACTGTACTAAATAGAAAAAAGTTAAGAGCACAAGATGTACCTACCTAGCCCTTGTAAGAGCAACATTAGTCCTCTGTGGAGAGGAAATGAACTCAAGACATGATCTCTTACTTGTTCTTACAGTTGATAGCATAATAATATCCTTCTCCCCTCCTTGAAAACCGTCAACAGACATCACAACCACATTAAATCCATCATGACTTTCATAAATCTTTCCAATTTTGGCCTGAATTGCCGCAACTTGGCCAGCGTAGGGAGTCACAATACCAATACTGAATTCATGCTTTGAGGTCAACCATGCTACAGAAAAAAGGCAGTTTTTGTTTCCAATTCAGACATAATGGAATATAAGCACCGTCTTTCTGTTTTTTCTTTTTCGCTACTTCAATTAGTCAATATACAAGTGAAAAATAATAAAGTTAATTTTTTCACACTGAGGTGAATCAAATTAACTTTAGTTCATACTACCAGGACAATTAGAATTTCGTAGATAGAAACCATCTAAATCTTCTTATTCAGAACTGAACTTCTTCTAAATAAAGAAATGCAGACTAAAATATGTGAGATGTTCTTCTAAAAAAGACGTGTTATTGTCTTGTCGTCTAAGGTCTAGCACCAAAGCCAGAAAGAACAATAAAAAAGCAAGAAAAAATCTTATAAATTAATGCTGAAAATATTAACAGAAGAAGAACAAACCTTTGTGCAGATTTTTCAGTATTGTCATCACAACTGCGACCTCTGCTAAATTTTTGTAGCTTCTTCCTTCATCATCAAGTTGCTCTTTGCCTCCAATTACATTTATAAAAGAATAAGGACCAAACATTGGCCCTGGGAGGTATTTCTTCCCAAAGTCATTTCTTTCCACATTTGGTGCATCCTGAATTTTGTTGGAATAGAAATACGCATTTGGGAAAGAACTAATTTGCGGGTGCATCCTGTGCTGCATATTAAGGAGAGACTTTTTGTAACCTAATAAACTCAATCTTTCAAATAAGCTCCTCCCATAACCAGCTTCTTTAGAAACCTTGTACACAAAAAAATAAGTACAAATGAAATTAGAAATAAAGGAGCAATTGGGAGGAAGAATTCTCTGATAGAAAAAATAATACTTGCTTGATAGTGATTACATACATTACTTCTAACCATTGATGGCAGTTGAAGCTCATCGCCAACAAGAATGGCATTGTTTATCCCTGGAAGTAATAAAGGTATCATTGATTCACATTCTCTAAGCTGTGCAGCCTCATCTATAACCAAAATGTTAAATGGCTCCACGGTTAAAGAATGTAACTTCTGAGAACCAGAAGCTGTGCAAAATATCAATGACGATGTTTGGAAATAAAACTCTCTGATTGAGTCATATGAATGAGATTTTATTAGCATGAACTCATGAATTGAATTTTTCACGGTCCTTAAAGCATTAAGACATGCAATTCGCTTCATGTACAACGTGTATGCTGCACTATCAAATGACCAAGAAGCCATCTCTGGTAAACTTTTATAGGTGAATAGCCTTTCCAATTCTTTAGAATGCAAATTACTTTGAAACAAGTAGTCCTGAAATGATTCAATGGCCTCATTTAAGCATTCTAATTTCCGCAAGTTATGTTTCAACAAACTCCTCCCCAAATGCGTACACAAGATATAAATGCACGATCGTAGGGGCCTTGTTGCTGACTGGAACTTTTCTCTCAGAAAGTCTAGAAATGATTTGGAGTTTCTCTTCAGCTTTACCTCCAATTGAAAATGGGAAACACAACATTCAAGAAGTTCAATCATTGATTTAAGACAATATCTAAATCCAGTAGTAGAATCAAAAAGGCATTTTGTCAGCTCATGTACTCGATGATCCAAATATATATCTTCAACATCTTCTCCAATTTTCAGCCTCTCATTGTTTCCAAACAATAGCACTTCACCCATATAACAGAACAAATCACCAGATTCCTTACTATGTGCCTCTTTCATTATATTTACTACACGTGTAGCAACTTCTTTTATGGCCACATTGGTGGAGGCACATACAAGTACCCTATACTTCATTTTCAGCAGACCAAAAAGCAGTGTGCCCAAAGTTCTTGTTTTTCCTGTGCCTGGGGGACCCCATATAAGTTTCACGGCTGTGTTGTGATTACAATCGATGCCAGAAAGACATGAAGAAATTGCCTCCTTTTGTGACATATTAAGCTCTGATAATAACAGTTGATATGAACAGTCATCACTTAAAGCATTGGCCAGAGAGCTACAATCACAACGTTCCTCATCCTGTTTTCCATCACACATTCATCAGTTGTAGAACTAATTTAAAAATCAACTTTCTTAAACAACACATAAGATAATTTCCATAACTACATTATTAGAATTGGAGAATAAATTCATCTGGTTGGTGTGGTTAGTCTGGTCTAAAAATCATTAAGAAATAATAGCAACAAAGCATAGTGTGTTGAATTCTGTAACAATAAAATAACAGACAATATGCATTTACCAAATCATGGATGCATATATGCCTAGCATTTAACACTGAATAATACTTTAAGATGCTAAATTAAAAATATAATACCAGTACATAAAATTTAGATCTAAACATTTTTCAATGCTTAAAATTATAATTTCCCAATTCAAATTTTATTCACATTGTCCATAAAAGCTAACATAAATACTAACATATTAAGAATATATACTATCTTAATAAATGAATACTATCGTAAATATACTTCATATTTTTTAAGAATAAAAACATGTTAAAACCAAGAACTAAAATTCTTACCTTCTTGCTACATAAGGTCTGCTGGAGTATCTTAAAATTACCAGGCATATGAAGTGCAGACCAGATTCTTTTATTAGGCATTAGATTTGTCAAATAAATGAGAAATAGAGGCTTGTTCCTCCAATCTGTAGGGTCAAATTCGTTTGCTGCCTTCACTTTTAAATTGATATTGTCATCATCCTCGTCTTCAGTTGTCCTTACCACTGACACAAAACTCCACATCCTTCCAATCCTTTGAAGGTCTTTTACAGCTTCTGGTTTGTAATCAGACAATATCAAAACATCACTATGCAATGCTTTGTATGGTTCCCCAGAATGAGAAAACCTATTTTTCCAGCTACTAATTTTCAAGTTATACAATTTATGTTGCAGTGGTTTTGCCTCCTTCAGACCAATCACCTCTGCACAAGGTGCTTGGTGTATTATCTCCATGCTTGAGCACAACTGTGCACGAGTTTCTTCTAAGAAAGGATAGGTATAAGATTCACGATAATGATCAATGTTCTGAAACGATAGTTGAATCTTCTCGATCTGAAAACCAAAGGACAACTAAAATCAAGCCATGCATAACTTGTAGAGAAAAATGTGCAATATATATATAGCCATGCAAAGACACTTTTTTGATCAAGTGAAAAAGTCACACCAACCAAAAAGAAGAACATGTCATGAGCGTATGCCAAAATAAGCATTAAAATACTTGACATAAGATGAATCTACAACAAGAAAAAAATGACTGTGAACATGAGATAGAATGCAGGAACAGTGACACTACTAACCTTGTTCCTGTAAAGATCTTCATTTAGAATGTCTTCAATGGACCAAGAAAGAATCAAGTTAGTGAAACCATAATCACCATGCACCTTCTTACTTGAAGTATCACCTTCCATCATTCCTTGTGAGTTCAGCTTCCTTGACAAAAAAATAATCACGAGAAGCTTGCACGATGAAAACTGATACCCTTTGGAATTTTAACTGCTCTGATAACTGCTAGAGGAAAAATCTGAGAGATATATTTCGGCATAAAATGTATTATGTAGAACAACAAAAGCGTCGTTTGGTTTTCTCTACACTCTTCTTGGTTATTATATCTTCTGAAAAGTGGATGTCTCTTCATATAGCCTCATCACTCTTAATCTGCTCAGACATCATTGCGTGTTGCGTGAAAGGAATTTGAGGGAAAACTGTTAAACTTCCTTAACTTTTAAATAACTTGGAAACGAATTTTCAGTCCTTTAAAATGGAAGCTATTAATACCTCCCTCACTATAATAAGTTTAATGAATTATTTAGTCATAGATTGTTCAGTATGTTAAACTTTAAACAGAAAAGTCACTTTAAAGAACTTCTTTATTTATCAAGTACTTTTTTTTTTTAATGCAGATTTATAATGTTAAAATGGGTCATTTTGGTTTGTTTTTAGTCTATCAAGTTGTGAAAAATTAGTCCACCAGTATATATATATATATATATATTGAAACTGTATTTAATTATGTAAATACATTTTAAAGTTTTGAACAAGTTAACTATTGGCTGCAATGACAAATTGAAAATTATTATTTTTTATATGTTAAATACTGAATTATAATCAATAATTCAAAGTTAAATTTTAAATATTTAAATTGTAACATTATTGAATATTTATATATTTTAAACAATCAAATACAAAAATTTAACTCTTTAAGTTAATTTTTATTTCAATTTTAATTCTAAAAAGTGGATTAGTGAGTTTGAGTAAAGGTTGGTGGGTTGAAAATCAAATGAGATATCCATATGTTTATTTCGACTATTGGATTTTGAAAGCATTTTAGGGTGTAACTTTAGACTCAACTTGTATGAAACTTATATCTATTTTCTTATTTTTGCATCTAGCGCTTTGATATAACAAGTGTCTATCTTCTTATATTTGTGTAACTTTTGTATTTGACAAACTCTTATGAAACCATATAGATTCATGGTCTTAAGCATTTTGTTATAATTATTAAATAGATTTTTATATAATGGTATATTTATTATTATCAAAATAAGTAATGTATAAAGTAAAATTCTCCAATATATACTAATGTATAATAATAAGTAGTACATCTATGCCTTAGTAATTTGGTGTTATATCATATAAATGTAAAAAATAAATTATTCTTAATCCAAATATTTTATGAAAAGAAAAAAACAAGTTCATAAGTCTTTTAATTTATAAATTCTTATTTTATTATTGATTTAATTAAGTAGTCAAGGTCTTAAATGATTAAAAAAAATTAGTCACATACACTTTCACGCGTTTGGATTAGAGCGTTAATTTGCAGGCGCGTATAGAAAGGAAAGAAAGTTAGAAAAACTAGGAGAAAGATATTAATAAAACATGAAAATCGAGAAAATTCTTTTATTGTACACTTTCTTATCTTAGAAGTGAAGATTTGTGATGATATGAAGGAGGAAAAAATTTTCAAACGTTTTATTTTATTATTAATATATTAATGTGTATATTTATATAATAATAAAATAAATATAATTAGTTATATAATATAATATAATAATAATAATATTTATTATTAATAATAGTTTTTAATAAGATTATAAAAATAATAATAAAAACAATAATAATATTAAAAATTATTATAATAATCAAGATAAATTTATAAAAATAATAATTTAATTATATAATATACAAAATAATATTAATAATTACTAAAACAGTAATAAGTTTAATAAAATTATAAAATAATAATAACAATAAAATATTAGTAGAAAAAAATATTAATAATAAATTTTTAAAATAAAAAAATAAGATAATTATAAAAATAAATATTAAAAACTAAATATAATAATAAAATCATAAATAATAATTATAATAATAAAAATAGTTAAATAATAATAATAAAATTTAAAATAATAACAATAATGAAATAAATTTATAAAATAATAGTAACATATTAACAATAATAATTTAAATAATTAATAATCTTATAACTTTATCGATTAAAATAATAATAATAATTTGTTAATCACACTCAACAAATTATTATTTTAAATTAATTTAAATTATAATTTTATCTACTAAAAAATTATTTTATCAATCACATATATCATATCATTTACAAATTTTTATAAAAAATTGACATAAAAATTTAATGTGATTTGATACATAAAGGTTTGACACACGTAATAATACATTAATTAGTAAAATATTCATTTAGATTTTGATGATTTCAATAAGTAATTTAGTTTTGAAATTTTATTTATATTCTAGTCCTAAATTTTACCCTTTTTATTACTTCTTTTACTATTTTCAATACTAAATATTGAAAGTGAATTAGAATTACAACTAGAAACTATTTTTAAAGTTTTCATGAAAACATTAAAGATCAAGTAAAACCTTAACTTCGTATTACTTAGAGAACTACTATCTACAATAGTAGTTACATCCTAACTATTCGAAAGAGATAATAATAGAATTAACGTTTTTATCCTATAGTCAAAGTTTATATGCTTTGATCCCAATAAAAAATAACTGTGTGCTAAATTCATTAATGTAAATAACAATTGAATTAAGCAATCTAAGATTGATTAGCTTGTATACAAATGACTTTTTGCACATATTTGATTACGTGTATATCATGCCTTCGATTGTCATCTCGTTTAGAATGTTGAATGTAACATTTTTTTTGCCAATTCCAATCAAATCAAATTAGGTATTTGTCGATCTAACAACTCGCGATCTGAATTCTCCATGTTGTTTGACTTTTGCCCCTTTAAGGATTGATACAACTTCTTCTGATACACAAATAGTCCCTCATCTGCATCTTCCAAAATCCGAAGTCTTTGTCATCAAACTTCTTAGTCTTCATCATTCGTTCTTCCAATGTTCATCTCTTACTACTTTTGAAGAAAGTTATCACTACTCCTCTAAATATAGACTCAATACACACACATATATATATATATATATATATATATATATATATATATATATATATTACATCTTCTAATGTGAAAGATTAGATAAGGCTGCAACCACATAACATATTAAGATATTAACTTTGGTTACCAATTTTTAGGGTTAAAGCAACAGTAAAATGAGAGAGAGAAAAGAAATACCATAGGAGTTTAACATGGTTAAAGATACAATGCATATACCTACGTCCAAGATTATAATAGAAATATTTCATTTTGTTATATATAAAATCTTTGAATGTGTTGCTTATATAACAACATAGAGAATAATATCTTTCAATGTTATATGAAGAGTGACTAAAATCAAACTCCAAAATACTAACAATCCTTATTTTGCTTCAAACAATGGTTGAGTGAAATTTGATCAAAGAAAAACGAGAGTTTAAAGAAAAAATTATATAGCTATTAAGGTTGTTCAATTTAAGCATTGTTGAACCTCACAAAACCAACTTAATAAGATAAGGTTTGCCCCCAATTATATATTTTAAATTGATCTTGTTAGGTATTCAAGTGTGAGTCTAAGTCCCACATTGGGTAGGAATGAGATTGTTGAGCAACATATGAGAAAGAAGACCCACAAACCTAATACCTTAAGATTTTGGGTTGGAGGTGGTGTCATTCCCTTATGTGGTTGACTCTTGTCTCATTCTTGTGAGATCTTCCTGATGTTTCTCCCCTCGATTATCTCAGCAAGTGGTATTAGAGCCGATGATTCGTCTTTGTCACCGGGCGAATGAGCTCAGTTTGACCCGGTATCGAAAGTTCTGTATAAATGTGTAAACGACACTACAAGTAAGGAGTCGTACAAGTAAGGAGTTGTTTGCTTCCGCTTGATGGGAAGTGTATCAAAGTGGAAGAGGGACTCTCACTTGAGTGGGAGATTGTTAGCTATTCAAGTGCGAGTCTAAGTCTCACATTGGGTAGGAATGAGATTGTTAACATATAAGAAAGAAGACTCATCTTATCTTTAATCGATATAGAATCTCCAACGTACTCTCCCTCCCTCTCACACTTAGGACATCGTGTGTTTATACCAAGGACATAGTGCATTTACACCAAAGACATCGAACTTGAAATCATCTTTATATATTTACCTCTAGTTTACATATTGTAACTTAATATCTTTTAAGTGATGTAAGATTTCTAACAAGAACAAAACGAAAAAAATTAAATATAATAATCTTATTTATCATTATTAGTTCAATTGACCATTATAGTTTCCAAAAATTTGATAAGAAATCAATATACAAACAAAATTACATTATTCATAAAAGATATTTAAAGTTTTTATCTTTTATTTAAAATAAAAACTAATATTATATATATATATATATATATATATATATATATATATACCATTATAAGAGTATCAAAATACTTAGTAGGGGTATTCAATTTTTTGCTTAAGTTTTAAATATCTTATAATTTTGAGTATTTCAACTTAATTCCATTAAAAAAATTTGACAATGTTCAAAATATTTTTAATTTTTATCTAAGTACCTGTCAATTCGATTTTTTTTTCATCAGTGAGATGGTATGATGACTATTACTTTTGTCTTCTTATCTCCATGCATATCGACTCATTACTTCCTTCTCATATTTACTTAACCTCTTGAAGAGAAAATGAGAAAGTTAATGGATGAATTGGAGGAGCTTGAAGAGGAAATGAGGAGTTGAATTTAGAGAACCAAATATAAAAGTAATAGACATGTTATCCGGTCAGGGAAAAAATATCAAATGATCAAATAATTAGACAAAAAATTTAAATACTATCCAAAATTTAAAAAAAATTAAATAGTTAGTAGAACAAAATTTTTAATAGATACAATTAAAAATATATAAATTTATATAATTAAAATTTATAAACCTAAATTATATATATATGTCACAAGTGCAAATAAGGAAATGGACAAGGAGAAGAATAATGTAGAGGTGTCAAGTGATGCAATGATTATGGATAATAGAAAAAGTGCAAGAATGCAGAAGGCTAATTCATTCATGAAGATTATGTGTGTGAGGAATATTATTAAATATATAGGAATTGAGAGGAGAGTGGAGGGGAGCAGTTGTTGCATTTTATTTTTTCTCTCTATTATCTCTGAGTGTTATCTTCTCTGTTCAAAACAGTTCGTCTTCTTTCAATAATACATACAAAGATTTTATAATCTT
>Ga0099824_1008015_pt1 | contig 13690 bp, 10 predicted proteins | sample SiratrowhiteBW_FD_76837 | JGI IMG/M metagenome (GOLD analysis project Ga0099824, IMG submission 76837) | Root nodule microbial communities of legume samples collected from California, USA - Siratro white BW | ecosystem: Host-associated > Plants > Roots > Nodule | place: USA: California... | reverse complement strand
TCGCGCGAGAGCGGATACACCGAGGACGAGGCGCTCGCGCGCATCGTCGAGATGTTCGAAGCCGAAATCGCCCGGCCGACCGACATGGGCAAGACCATGCCGCGGTCGCAACAAGGTCACTGACAATGCCGATCAACATTCTCATGCCCGCGCTGTCGCCCACGATGGAAAAGGGCAACCTCGCCAAGTGGCTCAAGAAGGAGGGCGACAAGGTCAAGTCCGGCGACGTGATCGCGGAGATCGAGACCGACAAAGCGACGATGGAAGTCGAGGCAGTCGACGAAGGCACGATCGCGAAGATTTTGGTGCCCGAGGGGACGCAGGACGTGCCTGTCAACGACGTGATCGCGGTCATGGCCGGCGATGGCGAGGACGTGAAGGCGGCGGCCAGCGCAGGCGCTGCTGCGGGCGGCGGCGCGCCGGCGCCGAAGCCGGCCGAGGCGCCGAAGCCCGCGGCGGCTGAGCCTGCAGCCGCCCCCGCACCGGCGGCTGCGCCGAAACCTGCGCCCGCAGCCACACCGGCGCCCCAGGCCGCCGCCGCTCCAGCCGCGCAGGCCAACGGTCATGCCCGGATCTTCTCGTCGCCGCTGGCGCGCCGTCTGGCAAAGGAGGCCGGCATCGATCTCGCCCGCATCACTGGCACCGGCCCGCACGGCCGCGTCATCGCACGCGATGTCGAGGAGGCCAGGTCGGGCAAGGGCCTGAAGGCACCGGCCGCGCCTGGCGCTGCACCGAGCATCGCACCGTCGATGTCGGACAAGCAGATCCTGGCGCTGTTCGAGCCCGGCTCCTACGACGTGGTGCCGCATGACGGCATGCGCCGCACCATCGCCCAGCGCCTGACCGCCTCGATACAGAACGTCCCGCACTTCTATCTCACCATCGACTGCGACATCGGCAAGCTGCTTGCCGCGCGCGAGGAGATCAACGCGGCGGCGCCAAAGGACAAGGAGAAGAAGCCGCTCTACAAGCTCTCGGTCAACGACTTCGTCATCAAGGCGATGGCGGTCGCGCTGCAGAAGATCCCGAACTGCAATGTGAGCTGGACCGAGAGCGGCATGCTCAAGCATAAGCACTCCGACGTCGGCGTCGCTGTGGCGATGCCGGGCGGCCTGATCACGCCGATCATCCGCAAGGCGGAGACCAAGACGCTGTCGGCCATCTCCAACGAGATGAAAGATTTTGCGACGCGCGCCCGCGCCCGCAAGCTGAAGCCGGAGGAATATCAGGGCGGCACCACGGCAGTGTCCAATCTCGGCATGTACGGCATCAACCACTTCACAGCGGTCATCAATCCGCCGCACGCGACCATTCTCGCGGTCGGCACCTCGGAGGAGCGCCCGGTCGTGCGCGGCGGCAAGATCGAGGTCGCGCACATGATGAGCGTGACGCTTTCTTGCGACCATCGCGCGATCGACGGCGCACTCGGCGCCGAGCTGATCGGGGCGTTCAAGCAGCTCATCGAAAACCCCGTGATGATGATGGTCTGACGAGAAGCGGCCATGTACGTGATGTCAGGTCCGTACGTCCTGCTCGCCGTCATCGCCATCGCGTTGCTCGTCGCGGTTAACCGCGACCTCATATCCACGATCCAGTTCAGGATCATGATCATCGGGACCGGCGTGCTTGCGCTGGTTTGGTCCGTGCTGCTCGGCGCGGTCTGGCAGGAGTACAGGTAATGGCCGATACATCGTTCGACGTCATCATCATCGGCTCCGGGCCAGGGGGCTATGTGACGGCGATCCGCGCCGCGCAGCTCGGCTTCAAGACCGCGATCGTCGAGAAGGCCTATCTCGGCGGCATCTGCCTGAACTGGGGCTGCATCCCGACCAAAGCGCTGCTGCGCTCGGCGGAGATCTTTCACTACATGCAGCACGCCAAGGACTACGGGCTGTCGGCGGAGAAGGTCTCCTACGATCCGAAGGCCGTGGTGCAGCGCTCGCGCGGGGTCTCGAAGCGCCTCAACGATGGCGTCGGCTTCCTGATGAAGAAGAACAAGGTCACCGTGATCTGGGGCGATGCCACGATCGATGCGCTCGGCAAGATCACGGTGAAGAAGTCGGCGGTCGAGGCGCCGAAGGGCGCCAGAGGCGAGGGCACTTATCAAGCCAAGCACATCATCGTTGCGACCGGTGCGCGTCCGCGCGTGCTGCCGGGCCTCGAGCCGGACAAGAAGCTGGTCTGGACCTATTTCGAGGCGATGGTGCCGGAGCGGATGCCGAAGTCACTCCTGGTGGTCGGCTCCGGCGCGATCGGGATCGAGTTCGCCTCGTTCTTCCACACCATGGGCGCTGATGTCACCGTGGTCGAGGTGCTGCCGCAGATCCTGCCGGTCGAGGACGCTGAGATCGCGGGCCTCGCGCGCAAGCGCTTCGAGAAGATGGGAATCAAGATTCTCACCTCGACCAAAGTGACAAAGCTCGAGAAGAAGGCCGACAGCGTGGTCGCGACCATCGATGACGGCAAGGGTCAGCCGCAGACCAAGGAGTTCGAGCGCGTGATCTCCGCGGTCGGCGTGGTCGGCAATATCGAAAATCTCGGGTTGGAGAAGCTCGGCGTCAAGACCGACCGCGGCTGCATCGTGATCGACGGGCTCGGCAAGACCAATGTCCCCGGCATCTATGCGATCGGCGATGTCGCGGGTCCGCCGATGCTCGCGCACAAGGCCGAGCATGAAGGCGTGATCTGCATCGAGGCGATCAAGGGCATGCATCCGCACCCGATGGACAAATTGATGATCCCGGGCTGCACCTACTGCAACCCGCAGGTCGCCTCCGTCGGCCTGACCGAGGCCAAGGCGAAAGAGGGCGGCCGCGAGATACGCGTCGGCCGCTTCCCGTTCGTCGGGAACGGCAAGGCGATCGCACTCGGCGAGGACCAGGGCCTGGTCAAGGTGGTGTTCGACAAGAAGACCGGCCAGCTCTTGGGCGCCCACATGATCGGCGCCGAGGTCACCGAATTGATCCAGGGCTATGTCGTCGCGATGAACCTGGAGACCACGGAAGAGGAACTGATGCACACCGTGTTCCCGCACCCGACATTGTCCGAAATGATGAAGGAAGCGGTGCTCGACGCTTACGGGCGCGTGTTGAATATTTGACGGGTGGAGCACGGCGACGCTCCGAAAGACGGTGGCAATCCCGTCATCCTGAGGCGCTCGCGCAGCGGGCCTCGAAGGATTGCGCGGCCCGGATCGAACAGCGGGGCTCGTCGCCCTTCGAGACGGCCGCTTTGCGGCCTCCTCAGGGTGATGGGACCGGCAGCAGTGAACACAAGAGCAAGAAAGAGCGCATCTCGTGAAAGACAACGACAACCTCACCATCGAACGCCCGACCTTCGTCACCCATCTCGAATGCGCGATGGAGGGCGATCAGTATCCGGCGGACCAGGTGCACAACCTCTCCAAGGCCGGCAAGCCGCTGTTGGTGCGCTATGATCTGGCGGGCGTGAAGAAGGCGCTGACCAAGGACGCGCTGGCGCAGCGTCCGGCCGACATGTGGCGCTATCGCGAGCTGCTGCCGGTGCGCAAATGCAAGGATATTGTCAGCCTCGGCGAGGTCACGACTCCGCTGATCCGGTTGCCGAAGCTTGGGGCTAAGCTCGGCGGCGGCGAGATCATCGTCAAGGACGAGGGGCGACTGCCGACCGGCTCGTTCAAGGCGCGCGGCCTGGTGATGGCGGTGTCGATGGGCAAGGCGCTCGGCATCAAGCACATGGCGATGCCGACCAACGGCAATGCCGGCGCGGCGCTGGCCGCCTATGCGACCTCTTGCGGGATCAAGACCACGATCTTCTGCCCGGCCGATACGCCGGAGGTGAATGTCAGCGAAATCGAGCTGCAGGGCGCGACGGTCTACCGCGGCAACGGCTACATCGACGACTGCGGCAAGATCGTCGGCGAGGGCAAGGCCAAGGTCGGCTGGTTCGACACCTCGACGCTGAAGGAGCCGTACCGGATCGAGGGCAAGAAGACGATGGGGCTCGAACTTGCCGAACAGCTTGGCTGGGAGGTGCCCGACGTGATCTTCTATCCGACCGGCGGCGGCACCGGTCTGATCGGCATGTGGAAGGCGTTCGACGAGCTCGAGGAGATCGGTTTCATCGGCGCCAAGCGCCCCCGCATGGTCGCGGTGCAGGCCTCGGGCTGCGCGCCGATGGTGCGCGCCTATGAGGCCGGCACCGAGCATGCAGCGCGCTGGGAGGATGCCCACACCATCGCCTCCGGCATCCGCGTGCCGCAGGCGATCGGCGACTTCCTGATCCTGCGTGCCGTGCGCGAGAGCAAGGGTTTTGCGATTGCCGTCGACGACGACAAGATCTCCGCCGCGCTGAACGAGGTCGCGCGCGAGGAGGGCCTGCTGCTGTGCCCCGAAGGCGCCGCGACTTATGCCGCCTATAAGCAGAGCCTCGCCGACGGCCGTGTGACCAAGAATGACCGCGTGATGCTGTTCAATTGCGCGAGCGGCCTGAAATATCCGTTGCCGCCGGTCACCCGGACGCTGGACCGGCACGAGCCGATCGACTTCTCGCAGTTCTGACGCATCATCCGAAGGGCCATCTTGTCGGAAGGTGGCCCTTCAAAAATGATAGAACAAACACGATCGGGGAGAGGGTGATGCGGAGATTGGTTCTGACTGCGCTGGCGATTCTGGCACTCACCGGCATCGCCTCGGCGGAAAAATATCCCTCGCATCCCATCACCATCGTGGTGCCGTTTGCCGCCGGCGGGCCGTCGGACGCCATGGCGCGCATTCTCGGCGAGCGCATGAAGCAGTCGCTCGGCGAGGTGTTGCTGATCGAGAACGTGACGGGGGCGGGCGGCTCGATCGGCGCCGGCCGCGCAGTGCGCGCGGCGCCGGACGGCTACACCATCTCGTTCGGCCACCTCGGCACCCACGTCGCGAATGGTGCGATCTACAAGCTCGGTTACGACCTCGTCGGCGATCTGGAGCCGGTGGTGCTGCTGCCGAGCAATCCGATGATCATCGTCAGCAAGAACGCGGTGCCGGCGAAATCCCTGAAGGAACTGCTGGAGTGGCTGAAGTCACGGCCGTCGCCACCGACTGCGGGCACCGCTGGCGCCGGCAGCGGCAGCCACATCGCCGGGCTGTATTTCGAGAATGTCTCGGGCATCAAGCTGCAATACGTGCCGTATCGCGGCACCGGACCCGCGCTGAACGATCTCGTCGCAGGCCAGATCGACATCATCGTCGATCAGACCTCGAACTCGATCAACCAGGTCCGCGCCGGCACCATCCGTGCCTATGCGGTGACCGACTCCAAGCGGGTCGAGAACGCACCCGACATTCCGACCGTCGATGAGGCCGGCCTGCCCGGATTGCACATGACGCTGTGGTCGGGACTCTGGGTGCCCAAGGGCACGCCGAAGGAGATCGTCGCCAAGCTCAACGCCGCGGCGGTCGAGGCGATGAACGATCCGACGGTGAGGAAGCAGCTCGAAAATCTCGGCCTGCAGATGCCGCCGAACGATCAGCTCACGCCGGAGGCGCTCGGCGCCTGGCAAAAGGCCGAGATCGCCAAATGGTGGCCGATGATCAAGGCCGCCAATGTGAAGGTGGATTGAGGCGCGGTCTTTCCGCGCGTGGTCCCGACGAAAGCCCTGCTTCGTCGGGACAACATCGTTGGTTCACTGCGATGGGATTGCCGTATCCGCCGGCGCCGCGTTCGTTTCCTGCGTCACGACGCCATCGCCGGTCTTCGCCACCGCGGAGTCGGCGTCTTCGAACCGTGCGCGATAGACGGCGAGGTTCTCCATCACCCGCTGCACGTAGTTGCGCGTCTCCGAGATCGGAATCCGCTCGACCCAATCGACAGCATCGACGTTGGGGTCGCGCGGGTCGCCATAGGCCTTGATCCAGTCGCGGACGCGGCCGCGGCCAGCGTTGTAGCCGGCGAAGATCATGACGTGACAGCCGCGGTATTCCGACTGCAGCGCGCTCAGCTCGGCGGCGCCCATCTGGGTGTTGTAGACGGGATCGGAGACCATCCGGCCCCAGTCATAGCTGACGCCGAAGCGCTTGGCAGTGTCGCGGCCGGCTTCCGGCGTCACCTGCATCAGCCCGACTGCATTGGCCGACGACTTGTCGCGCTGGTCGAACGCGCTCTCGGTGCGCGCCACCGAGTAGGTCATGCTGCGCCCGATATCGGGTGCGATCGGGCTGTGCTTGGGAATGCCGATGATCGGGAACGCGTAGCGGTCGAGGGCAAGGCCGCGCGCGAGCGCGATCTTGCCGATCTGCAGCATGGCGCGGGCATCGTTGCGGCGGCCGGTCAACTCGCCCAATGCCTGCAGCACATCGACGTCGGAGCTTTGCTCGGCAAGATCGGCGACGAAGTAGAGCACGACGTCGGGTTCGCCAATCTCGTAAAGCATCTCGGCGGCGCGGACCCGCTCGTCGCCGGCGGCCCGGGCGGCCAGCGCAGTCGGCGAGGGCGCGTGCAGGCGGATGCTGTCGCGTCCGAGCTTCGCAAGCGCGAGCTGACCGTAATAGGCGGTGGGGTAGCGCGCTGCGGCCTCGTAGTCGGCGCGTGCGGCCGTCGTGTCGCCGAGCGCCTCGGCGGCCCGGCCGCGCCAATAGGCGGCGCGTGACAGCACGGTCGGATTGATCTGGCCTTCATCGATCCGCGCGAAATGCGCCGCGGCGGTCTGGGGGTCACCGAGATAGCGCAGCGCGATCCAGCCCAGCATGAAGTGCATGTCGGAGCGGTAGTACGGGTTGTCGGGCAGCGCCGCGGGGCGGATCACGTCGTAGGCGGTCTGGAACTTGACCTGGTCGAGCAGCTTGCGCGCGAGCAGGCGCCGCTCGCGCCACCACTGATCCGTATCCTGCTGTGCCATGGTCTCCGGCGCCGCCGCGATCGTTACGCGGGCCGCGTCGTCGATCCTGTTCTGCGCCATGAGCCACTGGATGCGGCAGAGCGTGTAGCCGAGATCATGGCGGGCATCGGCCGGGACGTCGTCGAGGGCGTCCTCTGCATCCTTTGATTGCGCGCGCACGGCGCCACAGGCTTTCACGATCGCCAGATCGTCGCTGCCGAGCCGTTTCGCGGCGCGCCGGGCGCCGGCCAAGTCCTTGGCGCCGATCCGTTTGTCCATTCGCGCGCGATGGTCGTCGCTTGTCAGTAGATCTTGGAATGCGGCGTAGGCATCGCTTTCGGTGCGATCGGTGAGTTCGTCCGACCGCCAGGCCTCACGGACCAGCCTTGCTGCACCGTCGCGGTCGCCCTCGGCGAGCCGCACGCGCGCGAGTGCGAACTTGCCCTTGGCGCTGATCGGCTGATCGAGTGTGAAACTATGGACCGTCGCAGCGTCGCTGCGCTCCTGCCATAGGCGTGCTTCCGACTGACGGCGCAACTGCGGCATGCTCGGCCAATCCGGATTGGTCGCAATGAACGCAGCATAGCGACTGAAATTCGCCTGAGACTCGGAGTGGCGCAGCAGATACCACTCGACGAGCTTGCGCCCGACCGGGTCGGTGATCCTGGACTGGATGTCTGTTGCGTCGCTGGTTTTACCCCTGCGCGCCGCGAGGATCGCGTCCTTGATCGAGGCAAGATCGCCTGAGAGCTGCGGAGCCGCGGGCTTCTCTGGAGAGGCCTCGTTGCTGTCTGCAGACTTCGACGAGCTGGACTTGGCGTTCGCGGATTTGCGCTTGGCGCCGCCGCGCTTCGCATGCCGGCGCTTGCCGGATGTCGTTTCACGCGCCTCCTTGTCCTGCGACGCGTTGGTGCCATGCACCGTGTCAGCGGCCTTCGAGCTCTTGGCTGGGTGCTGGTGATGCGGCTTCGCGTTCACCTTGATCGGAAGCACGGCGAATACGGCGGCGGTGGCGACGCACGCCAGCGGACGTAGGCAATGGTTCATTCCCTGGTCCCCCCTGCGAAACCATCAGGCACAAACACGCTTCATACGCGGCACGATCGACCGCAGATTATCAGACCCCGATCCACAACCCCTTAAGACTGCCGCAACTCAACAGGGAAAACGCGGCGAAATGTGGAATTTGAAGTACGGAACCTAGGGGAACCCAAAGTTCCATTCTGGTAAAACCGACAGGAGCCTGTGAAGGTCGGTGGAGCGACGCTGGAGGACCCATGACGAGCGAGCGGCGACTGAAAACCATCCTGGACGGCGGCCGCTATTTCGAGGGCCCGCGGTGGCACAACGGTCGGCTCTGGTTCGTCGACTGCATGGCGCGGACGCTGCTTAGCACGAACCCGTCGGGCGAGCGGCAGGAACATGCCGCCGTGACCGACGACACGCCGTGCGGGCTCGGCGTGCTGCCCAACGGCAACATCGTGGTGCTGACGATGTTCAAGAAACGGCTGCTGCGCTTTGCTGACGGCAAGCTCTCGCTCTACGCCGATCTCTCGCAACTCGCGACTGGCACGATCGACGACATGATCATCGACGGCCAGGGCCGAGCCTATGTCGGCGATCTCGGCTTCGATCTGCCGCCGCCGGATGGACGCGGCGCGGTCGGCCGGATCATCCTGGTGATGCCGGATGGCAGCGCGCGCGTCGTCGCCGATGGCTTGCGCTTTCCCAACGGCATTGCCGTCTCGTCCGATCATCGCCGGCTCGTCGTCGCCGAAATGGACGGCGCGTGCCTCGCCGAATACGGCGTCGCGCCGGACGGCAGCCTGCGGCTGCGCGGACGGCTGGGCCGCATGAGCGAGCCCGACGGCATCTGTCTCGATCGCGACGGATCGGTCTGGGTCGCTTCCTTCACCGAGGATGCCTTCATCAGGATCGGTCGCGACGGCGCCGAGCGGGAGCGCATTGCCGTCCCCGGTCGTCGCGCGCTCGCCTGTGCGCTCGGCGGGGCCGAGCGGCGAACGTTATTCTGCCTGAGTGCCGCGACCTCGTACGAGGACCTGCGCAAAGGCAAGTCGGCGTCGCGGATCGATGTCGTCGAGGTCGAAACGCCCGGGGACGGTTATCCCTAGGATCAACACCATCACGCGCGACCACGCGCCTGGCTGCTCCACAGCAGCATAAGTACAGGTAATACATGGTTGCTCAGCGGCCACGATTGTGTCATCCACGCAACAGTTCCTGAACATTTAACCTTACATTGAGCTGACCCTGGTGCTCGCCGCTTTTTAGCCACACCCCTCCATGAGAGCATGCTCATGAAGTGAATTTCGCCAGTGTTCGCGACGACGCCGGGACATTTTTGATCCTTCCGGCGTTTGGGCGTGAGGAGGCTGGGAAACAGGTTCGCGCGATGGACGCCAAGACGAACATCAAGGCCAGGCTGCCGAGCCGTCACGTGACGGAAGGGCCCGAACGGGCGCCGCATCGCTCGTATCTCTACGCCATGGGGCTGACGACAGCCCAGATTCATCAACCATTTGTCGGCGTTGCTTCATGTTGGAACGAAGCGGCCCCGTGCAACATCTCGCTGATGCGTCAGGCCCAGGCGGTGAAGAAGGGGGTGGCGTCGGCCGGTGGCACGCCGCGGGAATTCTGCACCATCACGGTCACCGACGGCATCGCCATGGGCCATGACGGCATGCGTTCGTCGCTGCCGTCGCGCGAATGCATCGCCGACTCAGTTGAGCTCACCGTCCGCGGCCATGCCTATGACGCGCTGGTCGGGCTCGCCGGTTGCGACAAGTCGCTGCCGGGCATGATGATGGCGATGGTGCGGCTGAACGTCCCCTCGATCTTCATCTATGGCGGCTCGATCCTGCCCGGCAACTTCCGCGGGCAGCCGGTGACTGTGCAGGACATGTTTGAGGCGGTCGGCAAGCACTCGGTCGGCGCGATGTCGGACGAGGATCTGGACGAGATTGAGCGGGTGGCGTGCCCCTCCGCCGGCGCCTGCGGTGCCCAGTTCACCGCCAACACCATGGCGACCGTGTCCGAGGCGATCGGTCTGGCGCTCCCGTATTCTGCCGGGGCCCCGGCGCCTTACGAGATCCGCGACTCCTTCTGCGCCGCCGCCGGCGAGAAGGTGATGGAGCTGATCGAGAGAAACATCCGCCCGCGCGACATCGTAACCCGGGAATCCCTTGAAAATGCAGCGGCTGTCGTGGCGGCCTCCGGCGGCTCGACCAATGCTGCACTGCACCTGCCGGCAATCGCGCACGAGTGCGGAATTAAATTCAATTTGTTCGATGTTGCCGAAATCTTCAAAAAGACTCCTTACGTCGCGGATTTGAAGCCGGGCGGCCGTTATGTTGCCAAAGACATGTTTGAAGCTGGCGGCATTCCGCTGCTGATGAAGACGCTGCTCGCCAATGGCCACCTGCACGGGAATTGCCTGACCGTCACGGGCCGAACGATCGCCGAAAACCTCAAAAGCGTGAAATGGAATCCGCACCAGGACGTGGTGCGGCCAGCCGATAAGCCGATCACCGTGACAGGTGGCGTTGTCGGGCTGAAGGGTAATCTCGCTCCGGAGGGTGCGATCGTGAAGGTCGCGGGTATGTCCAATCTGAAGTTTACCGGTCCGGCCCGGTGCTTCGACCGCGAGGAAGACGCCTTCGAGGCCGTCCAGAAGCGCACTTACAGGGAAGGCGAGGTCATCGTCATCCGCTACGAGGGCCCCAAGGGCGGCCCCGGCATGCGTGAGATGCTGGCGACCACGGCGGCGCTGACCGGGCAGGGCATGGGCGGCAAGGTCGCACTGATCACGGACGGCCGGTTCTCCGGCGCTACTCGTGGCTTCTGCATCGGCCATATCGGCCCTGAAGCGGCCGTCGGCGGGCCGATCGCCTTATTGCAGGACGGCGACATCATCGAGATCGATGCTGAGGCCGGTGTTCTTAACGTAAATTTGAGCGACGCCGAACTCGCAAATCGTAAGACCAAATGGGCCCCTCGCGCGACGAACCATACATCTGGTGCGCTGTGGAAGTACGCCGAGCAAGTGGGGCCGGCGGTGGATGGCGCTGTCACCCATCCGGGTGGCGCGCACGAGAAACAGTGTTATGCGGACGTTTAGGCGTACGATATTGGCGTTTGCGTTAGGGGCCATTCCGGTGGCGGGCCCCGGATTCGGATTCGACGGAGCCCCGGTCAACCCGAAGGATACGGCGCTTCCGGTGGTTTCGCCCCAGCCGGGTACGGCGGCCGCCCTGAAGCGGACCGCGGCGCCGGCCGCTTCGGTCGACACCCTGTCGAACTCCACGGTGATGTCGCTGGCCGAGAGCGGCCATCCGATCGCGCAGTGGAAGCTCGGCAAGATGTACGCCGATGGCGACGGGGTCGCGCAGGACGATATGCGGGCATTCGAGTATTTCAGCCGGATTGCCAATGCCCATGCCGAGGATTCGCCGTCTGCGCCGCAGGCGTCGGTCGTGGCGAACGCCTTTGTGGCGCTCGGGCGCTACTATCTGAGCGGCATTCCCAATTCAAAGATCAAGCCGGACACCGAGCGCGCGCGGGAGATGTTCTCCTATGCCGCGTCCTATTTCGGCAATGCCGACGCCCAGTATGACCTCGCCAGGCTGTATCTGAAGACGCCCGACGCCTCGCGGGACGATTTCCGCTACGGCGCGCGCTGGCTTGGCCTCGCTGCGCAGAAGGGCCAGCACCAGGCACAGGCGCTGCTCGGCCAGATGCTGTTCAACGGCGACCGCCTGCCGCCGCAGCGGGCGCGCGGCCTGATGTGGCTGACGCTGGCGCGCGACAGCGCGACGCCGGATGAGACCTGGATCAAGGAAAGCTATAACCGGGCGATCGCCAAGGCCTCCGACGACGATCGCGCGATGGCACTGCAGATGCTCGAGCACTGGGTGCAGGGCCGCCGGGACTAATTCCCTGACGGCCCTCGCGCCGTCAGTCGTGCTCGTAGCCATAGCCCTCCGGCAGGATGAAGATCGCGGCGAGCAGCCCGATCAGCGGGAAGATCGCGACGAACAGCGTCGCATTGGCCTGGCCGATCGCCGCGAACAGCGACGGGAACAGGAAGATCGCCAGGAACGACGGCAACTTCACGAACATGTAGGCGAAGCCCGATGCAGTGCCGCGATATTGCGGCCTGGCGACCATGGTCGGGATCGTCATGCAGTTCGAGGCGTCCCAATAGTGGCCCCACAGCATGCCGGCAGCGGCGAACGGCAGGATGTATTTGTGATCGGTGTAAAGCGCGGCGGCCGCAACCAGCAGCGAGACCAGCACGATCCCGAAGCCTGCGATGGCGATGCCGCGGTGGCCGATCTTCGGCGTCAGCAACGGTCCGACCCAGCCTGACACCGCGGCGAAGGTGAACAGCGCCATGGTGACGAGATTGTTGCCGAGCACGGTCGAGACGCCGACCATCGCGAACAGCACCGGCAAATAGAAGGCGAAGGTGGAGAACTCGCTGCCTTGGGCAAAGCAGGCGATCCAGCCGTACAGCGTGGCGCGCCAGCGGATCGGATCCTTGCGAAGATCGGCGATGAAGGCGGACGTGCTCGGCTTCGGCATCACCACGTCCTGATCGGGCAGCATTGCGAGGTCGTCGTTGTACATGTGCCGCGCGACCTGCTTGGCCTCGCGGAAACGGCCCCGCTGCACCAGCCACACCGCGGTTTCGGGCACGTCGTGGCGCATGATCAGGATGATGAGGGCAGGGACGGCGCCGAGACCGAGCGTTACGCGCCACAGCGTCTCGTGCTGCATGTTGGTGAGCAGGAACAGGATGATGACGCCGATCGTCAGCACCTCACCGACCGCGAACATGAACTGCCAGCGGTTGCCCATGACCTCGCGCTCGCCCTTGGCCATGGATTCCATGATGTAGGTGTAACCGGTCGAGATGTCGCTGCCGAGCGGAATGCCGAGCAGGAAGCGGATCACGATCAGCCAGGTGACGTTTGGCACGACGGCCTGCGCCAGCGCCAGCACGATGAACATGATCATGGTCGCGATGAACATCACGCGGCGGCCGATCTTGTCGGACAGCCAGCCGCCGATCAACGCACCGATCAGCGCACCGCCCTGCGTGCCGGCGGCGGCCAGCCCGAGCATCAGCGGGTCTGGATTGTACTGCTCCTTGATGAAGATCAGCACGAAGGCGATCGAGTAGAGGTCCCAGGCCTCGACCAGGATCGAGGCCATCATCAGCCAGCCGACCTTGTTGCCCTTGGGGCTGTAGTTCGTGACGAGGTGGCGGACCGCGCCGTCGATCGCCGTTTGCTGCGGAAGTGCCATCGTGGTCATTGCCATTCCTTTTGTGGTCCGTTGAAGTGTCACGCGCCCAGCAGCGGCTCGATGCTGCAATCGAGCAGCTGCGGATCGATGCCGGCTTCCATGCCTTCGAACATGGTATTCATGTGATCGATCAGCGCGTCGCTCGCCGCCATCGCGCGGTCGATGCGGCGGTTGGCCACCGCGCTGAGAATGGCGAGATGACTGTCGATGGTGCCCGCCAAGTCGGCCTGTCCGGGCATGTAGCTGTGATGGATGAAGCCGATGCGGCGATAGATGGTGTGCAGCGGCCGCAGGGTGTGAGCAAGAAAAGGTTCGCCGGCGGCGGCCAGGATCAGGCTGTCGACACGGCGGTCGAGGCTGTTGAAGTCGTCGAGCGTCAGCGTCGCCCGCTTGTCCTTCATGACCCGCTCGATGTGCAGGGCCTGATTGCGATGCGAGAGGCTGGCGCGCTCTGCCGCCAAGCGAATGACGAAGCGCTCGAGGTCACGGCGCAATGCCAGCAGCAGGCGTTCGCGGGCGAGG
>Ga0099824_1008014_pt1 | contig 13692 bp, 4 predicted proteins | sample SiratrowhiteBW_FD_76837 | JGI IMG/M metagenome (GOLD analysis project Ga0099824, IMG submission 76837) | Root nodule microbial communities of legume samples collected from California, USA - Siratro white BW | ecosystem: Host-associated > Plants > Roots > Nodule | place: USA: California... | reverse complement strand
GTTTTTTTGTTTATATTATAATTATTCAAAATATTATTGTTTTTTTTTTTTTTTTTTATGATGTTTTGTGTTATATTTGTATTTTCCTTAGGTAAAAATAGGATTTAGATAATTTTCTTTTCATAAAAACTTTTAGAAAAATAAAAAAATAAAGGAAACTTCTTCGCAAATTAGAACTATCTTAGACATAAGTTAAGGATTATCTTTTAAAAAAAGTCGGTATGAAATAGATTTTATAGATTAACTTGAGTTAATTTTAATATACTGAGAATTTCATATTGTTTCAGTTTATATTTTTTTCATATAAATACTTACCAAAAATGATTTGTTCATGACCAAATATATTTCTATCATTAGAGGCAAGTTAGATTAGAAGTTGAAAACCAATTAAAACATATATGCTAACTCCTTTTTGTCAGGACTGGTATTTTTATTTTATTTTCTACAATAGGACTTGGATTTTGAAAATGAAAGTATATTATGCCTTTTCTGAAAACATTGAATATGAAAATGGAAGCCAAAACTAAAAGCATCAATTGAAATTGCAAATCCTATTCTTGCTGATCAATGACAAGTAACAATTATTGTGCCATTAATCTAACGTCTAATTAGAGTTACTCATTCTCTAGTGAATGAAAATGGAATATTCATCTCATATTTTGTCTTTAAGTACATAAATAAAAGGAACACTTTAATTTTACCTTTATGATTGTATACATTATTAACAACTAATACAATAAAATTTAAATTAATTTCAACTTTTAAATTAAATATAATTACCTCACCTAAACCTTAGGTCAAAAAGATTTTCAAATTAAACAAGGTTAATAAAGTGAAGCCACTACTTATATTATTATTATGTCACTTTCTCAACTTTCAGGAACTTTTTAAAAGAATAGTGTCATTCTCACAGAAAAAGAAATTTATGACATTGTTTTACAATTTTTCTTTATTTCTCTGCATGGCACCACATATTTTATTCCATGCTTCTTTCTTTCTCTTCCTGTATCTTTCTTCTTTGTTGTGAAATGTGGAAAAATGTTGTTAAAACAGCATTACTCTTTTGAGAAAATAGACATCATCACAACCAAATTCCACAAAATAAACAAAACCCAAAAGATGGAAAATGATCACTGACCTATCTTGACCCTTTTATTATGATAGGTACCCCTTTTATTTTCAATACTTATCACATAGTCATAGTAATTCGAGTTTTTTTTCTTTAAATTATTTTCTTCGATCAACCCAAAGAAAAATACACTTTCTTCTTATCTAATTTGTAAAAACAAAATATGCTTAGACAATCATTAATTTTTATACATCCACGTAGCAATTATTTTTTAATAATAAAATATTAAACTACAAAGATAATATAATAATTATAAAAAAAAATACTTAGACAAACATATTACAAGTAAAGTGATTGTATAGGATAGTAGGTTTTCAATATATCATAACTCTTTGTAACATGTTGGGAGTAAAGAACCTCAAATAAAACTAGAGATTTATTTCCCATTACAATTGTTCAAATATGGAGTATTTCTTTCTGCCTTATATATAATTCTTGAATAGCTTTCATTTTTGGAATCAATATTTTCAAATATAAAAGAAAATGCCAAATATTAATAAGAGCAACTAATCACATGACTCAATTTTATATGTTTTTCAATTAAAAATGATGATAGTGTACTCATATGCAGATATATTATATTAAAATTATCTATTATAGTAAATGATGTTTAATATATTCCAGAGCTAACTAACAATTTTATCTCTTTACAAAAATTTACAAAAGATTTACTGTTCAGTGATCGTTTCTCTTTTATATTTTAGGATTATCACAAGGAAGACGATTTTAATTGTTAAGAAATAGAGTAAGTTGTACTTATTGGAGTCCAAGGAATCAAAACAAAACAAAGGTCATAAATCACTAAGTAACATCAAAAATATGGACAAATTCTCAAATAAGACTTCAAAATGGAAGGCTTAGACAATCCTCGTTCATCTTATCAAATATTTGTTTCCTTATATTTATTTACCAAAATTTGTTAATTCTTTCAATCATGATATTTCTTAATTGTCAAAGCACCAAACACCATCGTACATCTTATCCTATTAATAATAAAAATAGTAATTTTTCATTCCATTTCTTTCACTTAAATGTTTGAGAACTTGTTTTAGAATATATTTGTAGATCAAAATTTTATTGAGCTATGCTATCAAAAGTAAACATAAGATATTTCAAATATCTGATAATTACTTTTGTCTTGGCTAAAATTAATTTAGAAAAAGTATTAAGAGAATTAGATCTAATAATGATATTTAATTTATAATTTTAAATTCTCCAAATTTTTATCTTATAATAATATTATTTATGAAGTAACAAGTGTTAAAATTTCTCAATAAAATAAGGTTTCAAAAAAAAATATTCATTTTTTGAAAGTAGTTAGAATCCTCCTTTTACTTATGTTTATTTTAAAATCCTATCTAACAAAAATTGGACTAATTATCACATATTTCTTCAATAAATTACCTACTCTAAGTCATAAATGAAATTAGTGTTATTGAGTGTTTATTGTTTTTGTTCCCTTTTCTCTCTTAATGTCAAGTTTAACTTGTTAGGTCTTTGAAATTGGAGGTGAGGATCTTTTAATATAATAATGAGAATGTAATTGTTATTAAGAATTTACAAATTTTATTAAAAAGGGGAAATATTGTGTGTTAAATATTATATTTCTCAATGCATTGACAATCTCTTTAATAGACATTGAAGCTTTATTGTTATCATTAATATCACATAAATTCTCACATTAGTCCAAAAGGTCATGAAAAGTGACATTAGACTCAAGTCATGAAAGAAATGAATGCATTAGAATGAAATTCAATACTGGATATTGTTGACAAATCGATTGACAAAATGGTTGTGTGGTGTTAAAGGATATTTACAATAACATATAAGATAGATGAAATAATAGACAAATATAAAGTTATGTTGGTTGTAAAGAGATGCATTCAAACTTATGGAATTGACTACGAGGAGACATTTCTCTAGTGACAAAGATTAATACAATTCAACTAATTCATTTATGATTGGATTAAACCTAATTAGATTGGATTGAGTTTCATTTATGATTGGATTAAACCTAACCCAATCCAAACTAACCCAATCTTATACGAGTTGGGTGGTTTAGTATAGGTGACCCAAGATCAATTTTTATACTTGTCTCACACTCACTCACAATTGAATTCTAAGCAAACCTTAAACTCTCGCGATGACAGTGTGTATTTCACTATTTTGTCTTCGTCATTCACCTCCATTACATCTCAACCCTAACATCATATAAACAAACTTAAATACTCTTATGTCTATGTGTCTTCTTCTTTGTATAACCCTAGCATTCTCGTCTCTATTGTTCATATCTCTTCGTCGTTTGTCTCCACTACATCCCAACCTTAACATTAGACAAATAAATATAAACATTGTTGCACCACATCTTTTTCTTCACATTAACCCTTGCATTTTTGCCTTTTTCATTCGCCTCCATCATTTGTCTCGACCTTTCGTCTCTATTGTTTACCTCTGTCATTTGTCTTTATTGTTCGCCTCTGTTATTTGCCTCTACACCTCTTCTCCAACGCAATCTCATCCTCAACTTCTGTTTTAAGAGAAATATTTTGAATTTCAATTTTCATTCACTAGAACAAAAAACACATTTTACATCACGATAATACGTTAGTTAAAACAGAACCAATGTACACAAAACTGCAGTGACATTTTTGTAAATATTTGAAGAGATATTTTATTGGTTAACTCAAATTCGACGTAATAAACCATATTCTACGTCGATTGTCACTTATAAGTGACGTAAAAAATTGGAAAAAGTAAAAATTTAAAATTTGAAACCTTTGTAATGGTACTGAAGATATTATGTCGGTTTGGAGGTGCCAACCGACGTAGTATGTAGCCCATATTATGTCGGTTGAGACTTTCCAAGCGAAATAATATCCTCCTCTTGGCGTGCGAGTGAATTTTGAACAAAATTTGGTAAAATTTGGTCAGATACTACGTCGGTTGGGAACTCTCATCTGACGTAGTATGTCCCTCAAGTTAAAATTAAGGATTTCAAAAGACATATTAACTCTTCGATATCACTTTTCGCTTACTTTTACATTTTATTCTCCTTCACCTTCTCCTCACTCTCCGTCGCAACCTTCTCTTCACCCTCGCTCGTTGCCTTTCCTCTAAACCTTTGTGTGGTGCCGCTTTTATTCTCACTAGTTTTCATTAGTATTTCAATGGTGCCGTTTTTTCTTCTCGCATTTGCATATTTGTTGTTCATTGGTTTTGTTGTTCGTTTGACTCCATTTTCGGCTTCTTCCATGTTCGTTTGGTGTGTGCGGATAGAATGCTTAGTTCGACAATCCTTGCCTCTTCTATTTACAAGAGGTTACCAATTTTGTAAAATTCATTAAAAATAGTTAGAAATTTATTTTTGACCCAAATTTTTTATCAGCATCTTGATTTAGTATATATTTAATGGTAGAGTTCTTATATTGTATAGGTTTATCATAGATTTAGGGTTTGAAAAATTTAGGACATAAAAACTTCAAACGGCCAAAACTTTTGATAAAGAGTTCGGATTGAGACGCTCCAAAAATGAAAGTTGTTCGAAATGGGGTAACGAATTCACTGACCAACTGCCTCCAGAAATTCCAAAATTCCATCGTTTAGGATTTTTTTTTTATTTTTTTTGTTATTTTTTACCTATTATTTTAGATTGTAGCCTTTTATTTCACGTATCTATACTTGCTAGAAAATTCTAAATTATTTTGTACTGTTTTCTTGTATCTTCTAGTATCGAATAGAGATTTATCAACCCATTATTTTTTTTTAGAAAATGACTTTTTACGTTGGTTGTATACAACCAACATAATACATGACTTTTTACATCGGTTATAGCTTACAACCGAACGTACAAAGCCCTCTTCTACGTCGGTTCCAACTCCAACCGACGTAGTATCCACCTCTTTCAGTTATTTTAGTTGGGTATATGATGTCGGTTTCTATTTTTAACCGACGTAGTAGCGTATATATTACATCGGTTATATAACCGACGTTGTATGTCCAAGACTTTCTACGACGCCTACATCAACATTAGTTGCATAACCGACGTAGAAGGCCATTTTTCTAGTGATTCTTTTAAATGAAAACATTACTTTCCTTCTCATTCACCCTCTATTTTCATGGTGCTCTTTGCACATGATTGGGTGGATGGTAATAATGTTAATTTGTAATTGTTCTTTTATACATTATTAGCTATTATTCTTATATGAAACAAAGTGTTGATTATTATTGAAATGTTATGCTAATTTGTAATATTCTAGTATCCACAGGGGTAGAGAAAATTAGTTGTATTGGTCTACTACTACCATATTATGAATGTCTCAAGTCTTATACCACCAATAACATCCTCTAAAGGTCGTATTCAATCTATACTATTTGAAATTCAATTATTATCAATGTTAGAGTCTTTACATAAGCAAACATCCAAAAGTTAAAATTCATTAAATAAGTTATAACAAATTATATAAGGCTAACAATAAAAGATATGAACCACTAACTTGATTAAATATTCAAATATTTTTATATGAATCCTAATAGAGATGTTGATAAGAAACAAATGACATTAAGTATTGAAAAAGGATATGACGATAAACTTAATGTCACTAAGAATTGATAAACTTTCTTTGTTGAAGTTAAGGTTTAAGAACTTTCTTTTAGATTTTTGAAAACTTTTAAAAAGTCTTCATGTATCAAAATATTGTGACTTTTATTTAAACTTTATATTATATTTATTTTATATTGATATTAATTTTGTGATTATAACTTGTTAGTTTGAATAAATTGTATTATATTTTTCTTTTCATATCTTAGATTAGTTTAGACAAAGTTGCTATGATTTAACTTATTGGCTTATTTAAATATTAATTGAAACTTTGAATTAATTTATTTTATTGTTTTTTAATTATGTTGATACTTGGAATTATAACTTTTAAAAAAATTCAAAATCTTAACCCAATTTACCCTTCTTAATTCAACCCACTCAATAACGGGTTGGAATGAAAACATAAAAAAATATAAAAACTTAATAAAACTCGATATTTTTTTTAGTTGGCCGAATAATGAATTTGTCTAAATGTTACCAACCAAACCCACAGACAACCTTAGTAAATTTATACATAAAAAAAAATGCACGTTTGAGTAACTAACAAAATTCCTAATACTTGACTTGAAGTCAAGAAAATAACTATTATTAAAGAAAAAAGACATTTTAACCCTAAAAATATAGTTATGCATAGTAATAGATTTGTTATTGATAAAAAAAATAAAAAATCTACCCTTATTTAATTTATATTTCTCAGAAAAAGTTTGAAACCATATAAAAAGAAAACAAAAAGCATGTTGTTAGTGTAAAAATTTAATTTCGAGTTATTGCTGAATGTATATGCGAAGAACTCTGGATGAAAATTATATTAAATAACTTTAAAATAAAAGTTTGCATTACAATTATTATTATATTATGACAATAATTGTTCAATAAACTTTACAATAACTCAATAAAATATGATATAACCAAACAAACTAAGATTGACCCAGAATTTAAAATTTATATATATATATATATATAATAACTGTATTATGATAACAACAAACATTATCAGTAATTTAATAGAATATATTTTATTGATAGGATCAACCAGATTAAAATTAACCCACGTTTTACAAAAAATTAATAATGATAAAGGTATTATGATATAACTCATGTCTTTATAATAAACATTTTTACTAGAACTTTTTAAGGCGTAATCGAGAGTTTTGTAACCAAATCAAAAATAATCAATATGTATTTACCAACTTCAGGAAAAGTATCATAAACAACAAAATATTAAGATAAAAAATATTTTTATATTGATAAGAAAAAATATTTTTGAAGTCTTTCTATTTATTTTGATATGTTTTTGTTTTTTTATTTTAGAGAGTTTGATTATTACATATAAAATTGATAAAATACAATTTGTATTAACATTATTAATAAATATCCTTCTATTTACTGACACAGTTGTGTCACATTTCATGAGAGTAAGAGAATACTTTACAGAAAGAAAAAAAAGGAAAACTAAATAAAAAACCATGGACTCTTGAAACACTTCTATTGTTTCTAGATAATTTCTAAATGAGATGACTGGAACCAAATGACAACAAAAATGGTATTTATTCAAATAAAAGACTGAACTTTGGCACTAGAGAGAGTACACTAAGAGGCTATAGGTATCACATCCAGTACCAAACATAAAAGCAACTTGACCTCATTATAAACAGACGACAACGACAGCACCAACTTGATCACATTAGTTTAGTACCAAATTTGGTCATGTCTGACACAGTAAACTCCAAATTTTCCAAAATGAATGCCAACTATTATACAACAATAGTCCATCCATTGTTATTTTGAAGCACCAATAGCCATCTTATAGTATTTTTGTTATCAGACAGAAATCAACATTAAAAGTGAGGAAGGCAAATTGTTCACAGCCTTCCCATGCGCATACAAAGAGACTCTTTACGGAACCAAACCCATGAACAAAGCACAGCTTCACCATCAAGTTTGGGCTTGCCCTCAGTTAAAGGGGGTGAATTAAGGGATATAGAAAAATACGAAAGCAGATGGGATTAAACCGTACCTTCCTCGTCTAAAGGATCAATCTCAAAACATTTCAGCCCAATAAGGTGAAAACACTAGAAAATCAGAAGAAAACTTGAGCGAAATTTAATTGAAAAATAAAAGGTTTCAAAATGAAAGAATAAAGGAAAAGCCCTCTTGAGTAGAATGTTGACAATCTGTACACATGAATCAAAATATCACCAAATAATGAGCATTACCTCAATATGCTAAGATCTATCCCTGGGTATATAGTATGCATGAAATCAGACAGTTTGAGGATGTATAGAAACTGCAAAGGATTTTCTCGGCTGCGGAACACTGAGAAAACAATGATTGATAAGAGTAACAGGTAATGACATTGGACAAAATACTAGAGCACACAACAAATCTATGGCTATAATCGAACACCCTGTCAATTAGCGTCCATGCCTTCTATGCCTGCTTGACAATTATGTCAGGCTTCCATTACACACTAATCAATGTAGCATTAAACTTCCTAGGAAGTAAACATCACACAATTTCAAAGTTTGCCAGCTGTTAGGTTGCGAAATAAGAAAGAACCAACAGTCAATCATTTCTTCCACTCCAGGAGAGCTGGACATCCAAAAATATATGTCCAACACAAAAAATGTGAGTCACAACAGTGGTTTCAAACTATATATAAATACAAAATAAAGAAGCATAACAGCAAGTTGTGTAGGCAACTCAGCTATGTACATGTTTGCTTCAGTTTATTTAAAAATAAAAAATAAAAAAAATCCATGATTTTTCACTAAATTTAAGCTGAATCGAACATGGTATACAAGATCAAGGTTAAGTAACAAAATGATTTTAGATGACCTCACTAAAATGTCAAACGTACAAAAGATGCAGCATAATAAAGATATCATGATGCAAATCCAAATAATAGTAGTAATAGAAAGGAAAGGAAACCAATCACCCATATGTGCATTACTCAAAGCAAAAATGAATAGTTTATATAAGAATATCAAACTATCCGTCCGAACCAAAAATTTGAAAGAAAAATAGATATCAAAAAACGGTGAGATAACAGCAACATAACTTGGCTACAGAAAGAAAAAGAATGATGATTCAAAAGCCACATTCAAATATTCCATTTCCATCACACAAGATAGCACTGCTGCAAGCAGTGAAGCATTGCAGAATCTAGCCATTCCACAGAAGCTGTTGTATCCTGTTTTGTGGAGGATTTGCTTCGATGCCCAAATTGTGCCAATTTGAAGCTGTTGCAACTAAAATTGATAATGGACTTAAAGAACATCTTTGCTCAAGATTGTTGTCTATTCACTTTTGGGAAGATAACTTTTTTCATTCCCACACTTTTCTGTAGATGGGGTTCAAACTCTTTCAAACATTGATTCATGCTGAAGTGCATTAATTGAATAAATGCACTGCTCTCCCAGCCTCCCCCCTACTAGATGCAAACTGTCTCATCCACAGTTCTCCAGCACGTTTGCAGTGAAGTGAGTAAACACAGCACCCGAGCAGCATTTCCAGCCAACTGCCAGACCTCTTTCTGTTGTCTCCTTTCTGTTCAGATCCTTTGGACTGGGTTTTGCTCTTGTTACAGTCACTCGGTGGTTTCTATTCTGTTTTCCTTTTTCAGCATTTGCTTTTTCTCTATTCTTTGTTTTTTCCTGTGTCGTGCTCGGATAGGTCTCCTCATCTTCTTTCTTGCTATATTTCATTTTTATATATGTTCCTCAAGGCCAATTATATCTAATCAAGTTCAACCAAGGTAGAGAAGAATAGGCAAGAGAAGTGTGACAACAACATCGGAAGTTTGACTCAAGCATGGAAGGTGTGACACAAACATAAGTATGAGATTAATCTTGGTCATTGATCTAGATCTAGGATATTTAAATTTGAATTTCCCTTTCATTTGGCCATTGATAAACTCAGCCAAGTAGGCTATAAATAGTCATCAACACCCATTGTAAATCACTTTGATTAAATATGAAATTTGAGAGAGTTTTGAGATACTTATGAGAGTGATCCACTTCCTTTGAGTCTTATCTTATTTCCTAGGAGTCAAGCGGTGATTGTCCACGGCACTTATCTTGAAGATGAAGATTCAACCTCAAGTGGCATATTTTTCCATCTCTTAAGTCTTCTCCAAATTTGCCCTTATTTTGTTCTTATTCTTATGTTCTTGTTCTTAATTTCTTATCTCATATCATATTTGGTCCATATCATGTTTGTCATGTTTAGTTCAGTTCTAATACTCTTATCTTAGTTTCATCAATGTTGTTCTTGTGTTGATGGAATCATTGATTAAAGCCTTTCATGAATTCATTTCATGGTTTTAGACAAGGATGAGATTCAATAACTGATCTTGTTTTCTTGCTATTGTATACTTCTATATTATTTAAGCTTCTAATGCCTACTTGAACTCTATCAATTTATATATGCATAACATAATATATAAATTATTTAATTTGTATCTATTCCCTAAGCCGGTTTTGGAGTTGCCTGATCCACATTATACAGGGTCGATAAATATGATCACAGTCGTCAATTCTAAATAGTGGCAGTGGCCAACCCCAAATATTGCTATAGTAGGATAGCAGGTAGGTACTACATACATGGTAGGTATGCCTATTCTGATCAATCATAATAAAATAAAAAACCTAAAACTGAGAAGTACAAAAAACAATGAGATGAAAGACCAGTTTTAAAGAGAGTAAAAATAAAACCCAGCAGAGACCAAGCAGAAGATATATGAGTCACAAACTCAGATAGTTGAAAAGAGTGACAGGTTCACCAGAAATGGCCAGATGTAAGGAATGGCCGAAAAAAGTCACCATTAGCCAGAAAATGAGAACACAATGCCACAGAGGGTGGCTATATGTCAGAGGAAAAACAGAGGTTGCTATCATCTCAGAATGTGCACACAAGTGACTGAGAGTAGGGTTTCGGTTTTGGTTCTGATTCAAAGGAGGAAGGCAAAAACCAAAATTTTCCCCTCTAAAACAGGGTTTCCCTTCTCCAAAATTTTATAGTTCAAATATGTATTTATAGACCCACTCCAATAGCCTTCCCCGGCTACAATTTTCCATTATTTAGCCATAAAGCTGTTCAATTTCTGTAGGGTACTCTGGCTGCTTCATGTCAATTCTGAGATAGCACCTCTATTTGGCACTACTATTTACAACTACGACTAGAGCATGACAATAATCACTAACACCTTTCTGCTGCAGAAACCATAATAGCCAAATTCATGGCTCCGCACGTTTTCCATGCCAGACAGAGACATCCAATTAACATGTTTATCTAAGAGAACTAAGCAGGCACAATAAAAAGAAGGCAAAATATCTGAAAACATAGGGAGTAAGTAATATCCTTCGTTACACAAAATGAAAATAATAAAGGGATATATATATATGTGTGTGTGTGTGTGTGTGATACAAATCATGTTAGCTTATAAAAAATTTAGAATAACATTCGACTACAGAATAGAAATACAACCTTTTTTCCTTTTCCTTAGAACTCTACGGAGAAAGGATCAACACAAGGCAAACTAAAGTGTAGATATCCAAAAAACCAACACTTTATATATACATCATGATGCTGAACACAGTTGCAGAAATCCCAAAATTATAACATAAGTTCTTTAACGATCCTTCTCGCGGTACATTTTAACATTTTTAATATAAACTGAGTATTGATAGGCACTCGTTTCAGGTATATCAAGGGCATGCAATATGGTATGAAACTTATTCCAAAATAACCACAACAGACTACTTACAAAAGATTTGTTCTCATCACCAGTTTGATGTGAGACAAAGCAAACTGCTATTTACACAAGACCGGGTGTATAACCTGAAGCAACAACAAGTCAAAATTGCATCCCTGCTGTTGCAAGCTCCAACAGATCATGAGCAGCCCTGTGGACCTTCCTCTGCTCATAGTCCGGATCATCTGTGGGCAGCTCAAACCGACAAACTGGACACGTGTTGCGAATTTCCAACCACGGAAAAATGCAGTCCCCATGGTAACAATGAGAGCAAGGCAGCCTCCTCACCTTCTCCTCCAACAAAATCTCATCCTTGCAAATGGCACACGCCAAGTTCTTCCCCTGCAACAGCTCCTCCTTCGACAACTCCACCAAAGGGAGACTCTCCACAACACTCTTCGCCGCCGGAGGACTTCCCTTCAAGGCACTCTCGTTCTCAAGAAACTGCCCGAATAAAACATCATACTCCGCCGCATACACATAACCATCTTGAATTGTCAGCAAATCAGCAGCACCACCAGCAATGCCCTCATGCTCTAAACCACCACCATTGTTAACATTCCTCTCCGAATTGTTAACCGCCAAGAGAATCTCCCACTCAAGGTACCTCAGCGCCTCTTCACCTCCATCCTCCTCCTCCTCCTCCTCCTCCTCGTCGGCATTAGTAAACCCCACCGAATCACCATCACCATCACCATCATCTTCAATTTCAACCTCATCAACCACCAAACCCAAATCCTCCCTATCATTCACCCTCTCCTCAACTTCCTCCCATTCAAAACCCTCATTCAGCGTCCTCTGATCCTCCAAACAGAGACTATCCCAACACAACCGAACATCGAAATCGTCAAACCCACCACCCTCCTCGCCTCTCGAATCATCCGAATCCGAACCGAACCCTTCAACCCTAAGCCCTCCGGAACCATCCCCCACCGCGAAATTGAAAACCCTATCGCGATTATGCTCGTCGTTGTCCTGCGTTTGGGAATCAATTTCCACGCCAATCCCTAACCCTAACCCTAGCACGTGCTCGGAGCGATGGACGTCGCAGGAGAAAGGGTTTATGTCAGTGTCGTCGCAGGAACAGAGGCGCGAGCGGTTGTCGAAGAGATCGGTGACGAAGCAACTCACTGAGTCGGAATCGGAATCGGAATCGGAGTGAGTGGATAAGAGCGCGAAGGGATTGGGAGAATGATGGTGATGGTGATGATGACGATACATGTTATGTTGTTATGTTACAAAAACAAATTCAGTTCGATTCTGTGAATCTCTTTCGTTTTGTTCTGTGTTGTGTTCTGTGATAAAAACACGACAAGGATTTGAGGTTTGAGAAAATAATATTCGTGCTTCTTGTTTGTGGGGTGTTGCGTGTGATTTTTAACGTTCTTCTTCTTCTTTTCCGTAACCGAGACTTCGAAGAGTCATAGCAATTATAGCAGCAAGAGTGCGAAGATGAGAAGATGTAGAAATTTTTTTTAACTGGATGTAGAATATTTCTTTAAGAGAATATGAATAAATATTGTTGGCATTAGAATTTAAATTATTTTTTCTTTTTTAGCTAAGCTGAAATCATAGGGTTGACTTAAGCCGATTTTGAGGTAGCCGTAATTGAGTTATATTATTTCAGTCATAGTTCTCAACTTTTGAGTCATGATAGTTAACAATAAAGATATATTTTTAAATCTAGATCATTTAGTTTGAACTTATTAATTTAGATATCTACTTAGGCAGAGTTTAAAAAATTGAAATAGTGATTTGTTCCGATCTTGTCAAGTTCATAGAGTCCAGCGTAGTATAATTATTATTTTTTCTAAAACTATATGAATACCTATGAACATTAATTATAAATTAATATGAATATTTATGAGCATTAATTACGAGTTTTAAACTCATAATGAGTTTGAATAATTTTGAAACATTATGTAATTTAGGTGACTAACTTTCTTCTAATCCGGTCCTAAGAGGCTATGGTTCTAAGAGTGAATGCTTAAAAATCATGATGTTTGAGCTTAAAGCTCATAAAGACACGTTTTTGAAATGTTTAAATAGTTCATATATCCTTTTATAAACATTTTCATAAATATCGAATAATCATTTACCATATATATCATTTTTTCACGAGCATTTCTCTTATTTTCCTTTACACTTTGTTCACCCAAATATATGTATATATATATATATATATATATATATATATATATATATATATAT
>Ga0099824_1008011_pt1 | contig 13694 bp, 7 predicted proteins | sample SiratrowhiteBW_FD_76837 | JGI IMG/M metagenome (GOLD analysis project Ga0099824, IMG submission 76837) | Root nodule microbial communities of legume samples collected from California, USA - Siratro white BW | ecosystem: Host-associated > Plants > Roots > Nodule | place: USA: California... | reverse complement strand
GAATGTTATATATATATATATATATATATATATATATATATATATATATATATATATATAGGATAAATATTGTTTGACACTGTACTGTTTCAGTTGTTAAGGGGCTGTGAAGGTTAAGTATTCACAGTAGTATATGTTTATGATAGTAAATAACAACCTTTTGATAATACTGAACTCTTGTTTATGTATTTTAATTCCTTTTATACTTAACATATAAATAATTTTTTCGTGTTGAGAGAATATTGATTTTTTTATTAGTTTTGAGTCAAATTTTTTAAATTAGTGTAATTTTTACGTGAAATTCTTAAAATTGTGCACTTTTTTATTTATTTTGGGATATGAGTTAATAAATGGTGATAAAAATCGTGATTTTATTGTACAATAATATACAATCAAGGCACCATTTTAATTAATGAATTAATTAAAATCCCAATAATACTGTACAGTTTTAGAGCAGTTAATATTATTCACTCATTCTTTTTTTTTTTTTACCTGTGTTACTAAACAACTAAAATAAATACACAGTTACTAATATCAAAATAAATTTAGTTACTAATATAAAAATAGATTTAGTTACTAATACATATAATTTAAAAACTAACAATAAATTCATTTAAAAAATTATATAATATTTTCAAATTTTTCTTTCTAAATTTATTGTTAAATTTTAATTTAATTTTAAATTATTTCTATATTAGTAACTAAATTCAAATATCCAACTTACACTTAATTTTACTAAATATATTTTATTACTAAACTTTAATTTTATTTTCTTTACAACATCAAACTTAATCTTAATTTAATTCAATATATAAATCTGATACTAACATAATTTTTTATTTTAATTTAAACAATAATCTTGTCAACCATTTTTTTTAATTCAAACTATTTAAATTTTCACTATATAAAACCAATTTTTCCATTTAACCAATTTACATAAATTTTACATTTATTTCAATTACTTAATCACAATTAATTTCAAATATTACATATTCATTGGTTTCATAATAACTATGCAACAGTTGCACAATAACAACACACACCTGAGAAAAAAATAGAAGAGATATAGATGGAAAATACTAACCATCCTAAAATCGTGATTAGATCATTAACCAAAATGTCCTGAATGCACAATTTACTCATACTTAAAAATAAAATAAAAAAATCACGGAATTTTACATAAAAATTACACCACTTTAAAATTTGCCTGATTTTGAATTCCTTTTATCAAGTATAAAAATAATTAATACAAGTTGAAACAAATGCGAATAAAATAATATTAATCATTTAGTAAAATGCTAATTGGAAGTTGCCTAATACTTTCTCAGCTCTTCCCATATTATACATATAATGTTGATACAAACGAGGAGACACGGAAGCAATAACAAAAAGGGTATGGCCAATATATAGACTTTCTTATCATATTAATTATACTAGAGTTCTTCATAAAATTTATTTATTGATATTAATTGAAGTTGACAATATGGACGGAGATCTCTTTACTCGTGGTATTAATTATAGGATGAGGGCTTGATTTCCAAACCTTAAGAAGCAGGTTTCGTGTGTAATTACAGGAAAGTGAATCTAAAGCATATTTGAGTGAAGGTTCGTTTGTGTGTTTATTTGCTAAAGGTAAGATATAACGTTCTTAGATATGAAAAATCATTTGACTGTATTTTGGGTAACAGTATTTGTCTTACAACGTCACGAACATAGTTGCAGTCTATCTTTAATGATACAAGTCTGTGACTGAGAAAGGGGTAATATCCCTCATAACAGACAAAAGTATATGAGACATGTTATAGTTATATGATAAATTAGTAATAATTACTATATTACTGTAACAGACTAAAACATGTTTGCTTTAGTTAATTTAAATAAATTTTGCTCTGAAATTTTTTTATTTTGTTTTAAGTGTAGTTAATTATTATCTTAAACAACTAAAAACAAATGCGTGTTAATTAATTTTGTTCATCTACGAAGTCTAGGCTTTTCAATTTGGTAAGAGAAATTGTTGACATGGAAATGACAGTGAAATGGTTGTCCTAAAAGAAGTAATGATACAGAATTACTAGCATATAACTCTTACTCAAATTCTTTTAGTCGCACTTGGATGTTGGAAGAACGAAAATTGAGATTACATTAAGAAAAATTCAAAATAATAGAAGTTCTTATCGGAAAACTCTTGGTATCTTCTAGGAAGTGAAGTTTATATCTCTTGGGTTGATTATTCAGTTGCTAATGAAATTTAAGGATAGATTCACCTAAGTAAGGGCAAGAAAAATTATAAAATACGAGTGTAAAAGTAAATAAGAGAATTTGAGTAAATAATTTTTCAAGTTTAATTTGTATTTATAGGATCTTGAATTTAAGTTGAAATATTTTAAAAGATATTTAAAATAAATAAAAAATATAATTGATTGTAGAAAATTTGTTATTCAATCCATTATAATTACTTATATATACATATCTATCTAATTTATATAAATACATTTAACTTGGCTTGATTTTATATTATTATTTTATGATAATCTTAAATACGGATAGGTGTGTGGTGTATAAGTTTTTAAACTCGAAATCTATAAGTGTAGTTGCAATGTACGAAGGAGTTTCAGTATTCTACTCAAATAATTAATTTATTAATTTTGAGATTATATTTAGAACCATCTTTTATTGTTAGTGTCTAGGGACCTTATGGAGTTAAATTTGTTCAATTTTGCTTGTATGCATTAATGAAGAATTATTTACTTCTTCAAGATGACTTTATTATTTAATCCTTTCATATGTCAAAATATTATCTTAATAAGATAATAATATTATCTTAATAAACTTAACGTCAAAATATTAACATTAATTTTATAAAAATAAAAAATATTTTTAAAAATGATTTTTTATTCTTAATCTTAGACTGAAAACTTATTTCAGACTAAATTACTTAAGAATTAAAATAAAAACAATTTAAATATATTTTATTTTTTTAATTATCGAAAACACTTTTTAAAAATAAAACTATTGTTTAAGGTATGAGTTGGAAAGCAAATAATAGTTTTAAAAAAAAATTAATTATTAAGCATGAATCAAGAACTCCGAGTAATAAAGATAAACGCCAGCTGTATTCCGCTATGTTTCCTAAAATTTATTTTATATTAATGTTCTCAATCTTTTAACGTTATTCACTTTATTTTATTTCTATTTGTTTGTATTTCAGGATATTTAGAATTAAATCAGCATTGCATCATTTTATCGTTTTCTGTAGTTTACTTTATGCTATTTACAATTCTACACATTATCTTCATGTAATTTATAATGCGTGTGACTCATTTTTATTTGTTTGATACGTTTTATTAAAATTACTTACATTATTTATAAATATTGTTCTTGTTATAATTTTATCTATAATTTTGTTCAACCACTTTAATTTTTCGATTAATTAACACCTATTTTTTAAAATATTATCAAAATAAAAAAATGAACAGGAAGTTGTCAAAATTTTACTTGCATCTTTTTAACCGAGAAAATAAAGTTATAAAATAACAAAGAATATAAATTTTAGTCTGTGTAATAACGGATTAAGCATGAAAATGATTTTTAATTAAATAAATAAATTGTAAAGAAAAATATTGTATATTTAAGTGAAAATGCAAAATATTACTAATATAAACTGTTTTTTTTTTGGGTAAAGATATTTGATTTATATATGTTCATAAAAGAAAATTAGCCAATTGGTTTAGAGACAAAAGAAAAATTGATTGCCTATATGAATTGTTCTGGATTTTTTGGACCTTAAGAAGATACCAAATTCTAGAAATGTTGAATTTTTCAGAGAACTCTTGGATATTTATGTTTTCTTTTTGTCACTGTCCTTAGTTTGAGATGAGTTTCCGAGACATGGCATTGCCAAATGGCTCTCTTTTCCTACCTTTGACCAACCCATTTATATATAATTTTATAGAATGATAGAGATTTGTCCAAATAATAAACATTTATTACATTATTGACAAATAAGGGAAACACAGAATCTGATCATTTTTTGACCTTATCAAATTTTAAGCTGAGTACGTACGTAATCTGAGTCCATAATTGTTACTAATTACGGAATTTGCATGATCATTATTCGTGATGAAGTTTAAGAACCAAAACTCTCACTCCTTGCTCAGAGTTTCGCACTTGTTTTTTAGAAAAGAGGTCCAAAACGACGAGATATGGCCCAAAATGTTAATGGGCTTTTGCAAGAGATATGGCCCACTGTTTCATGAAATCGACAACCTAAAATACTTATAAAATACTCCAGTTGATTTTTTTTTGTAAGTAATTGACATAATTTACTTAATATATATTAATTATTTTATAAGATAATATGATTTAAATTTAAAGTGTAGATAAAAATAATAATGTTAGCTATATAATTTTAAATTTTTTAATAAATAATAGGTTAACTGGTTTAATTAAGAACCCATGGGTTCAACCACTTATTCATTAATCTAGTGTCTCGACTCTTTTGATGATTGGTTCGGTTTTTATAACATTATTAATTTTGTAGGTTTTGTTTAAAAATAAGCTTCTAAAATTGTCATTAGTTGAGAAGTGATCTTTAGACATAAATTTACAATTGCACAAAGGATGTTTTGGAGTTGATTTCATCAAATAAGGTGAAATTAATAGGGTCTGTTTTACATTTTGTATTAAGCTACATGAGTTTTTATTTTCTTTTTATATTCATGACTTGAGAGAGAAACTTAAAAATAAGACTATACAATTTCTTTTAACCATCATGCATATAAAATAGGAATTTATTGACATGTAATATCATATTTGTCTACGGCATATTTAATTTTCTCTACTGTTAATAGCTCTGTGTTTCTTTCAACATATATTTCAATGTAATAGTATTTTGTGTCTAATAATTAAATTGAGATTACATATCCAAGAGAGCAATTCATTGAAAAGTTAACGTTGTCTAATTACTAAATTAAATTTTACATTATTAATACCAAATATGAAAATGAATTTTATGATATTTGATGGATATTGGGTGAAGAAATCATAAAATATTTAAACATAATGTTTAGAAATATATGAACAAAAATTTAAGTGCGAGTGAGCCTATTATAACTTGGGTCTTCACTGTATGTGTATGTCGATAATCAAATTTAATTTGTAGTTTTTTTATTAAACACCTCATTACATGTTAGTTTTATTTTTAAAAATTTTATTTTAATAGTATTTGGATAGAAGTAATAGAACATTTTTTTAAATTAGAGAGACCAAACTTATCAATTTTAAATTTAGAAAACTAAAAATAATTTCATTCGAACTTTAAAAGATTTAAAAATATTCATATTATATAGGTATAATTTTTTCATAATGAAAATATAGACACTGAATTATTAACGTAGAAAATGTGTGTAGTATGTGATAAACACGACGTCGTATTAATACAAAATAATTATATTACTTACTAATTGATTCATCTTATTCACTACGATCCATTTAGTGACCGGTTAGAATAATAAACTTAAAGTTTTAGGTTTGATTCTTATTATAAAAAAGTAAATTCATGTCGTTATATTAATAATTTTATCAAACAAAAATTACGAAAAGAAACAACGCTATCATCTAAAAACAATTAGCTAATTTTTTTTTCTGCTAATGCCGATTTACTTAAACCTATATCTAAAATGGAACCTAGTCTACATTGACCAAAATTCTTTTACAGCTATGAATTTCTTGTAAAAAGTGACATGAAAAAAAAATTACATAGAAATAAGATACAAGCAATAAAAAAATATAAAAGGGTTAATTGGAAAGAACAATTAGCTTCAGTGTGTGACAGTGAGGAACCTAGATAGCCTGAACTTTTTGACATTGTTTGTTTGTTTCATAGCTCCATTATCGGATTTGAGGTTGTGTAAATTTCATCACACATTATAATAACCTATTTTTTCTGTCACGAGGTGAATATCCCAGTGAGTAGAGAGGAAAATGTGAACCCTTTGACATTTTTCGAACTCTCCTCTTCCTTCACAGGTCTCTCAGAAAGAATTTGGGAGGTTTTTTCTTTAAAGAATAAAATTTAAATTTAATTTAATTTAATTTTATAAAATCGACTTATAAAAAGTTTATATTTGAAAAGTTTTATTTTTATTTAATGTGAAATTTCTAATTTTTCACTTACGGGACTTCTTTTAAATTCCATTGCCTTAATTGTCTTTTTAGGTGTTAATGTTTGATGAAAGTATGAACCAGAAAATTTAAAATTTGAAGTGTAAGTGATTTTGATGATAAGTAACAGAGGTAAGTGTAAAAATGTATTAGTGGGTAAGGGGTAGAAAGATTTTTGACAGTGAATTTGTTTGTATTTGAGAGTTGAAGCATGAAAAGGAGGGAAAAAGGGATTGAGATGGTGGTCCACACTTGGCTTAAAGTCAAAAGCAGCACAGGAAGAGTAGAGAGAAGAAGTTCATTGGGGAAGGAGCCCAATCAATCCTCATTTTGGGTTACATCTCATCCTTCTATCATATGTTATTTTTTGCTGGATTATAGGATAAAAGATGAGATACTCGCTAGTTTTGAAAAACTTCAAAGCTTATTATCTAATTTTACGGCGTGATTCAATCATGGATGATACACTAACGAAGTGCATTAAGCTTTACACGTAGAACAACTCTTTTAATTTTGAAATTTTGTTAACTTCCTTGATTTTTAAAGTTGATAAATAATGTCATTACAAGGACCAAAAGAACTAATGATGATTGCAAAGAAAGATGAACATTTTTTGTGTATGTGATTAGAAAGTAATTTTGCTGTTTTATTTTCCATTTTAGTGCGTAGGTGAATGATGAGGTATTGGTGCAGTAAATAAGTATATGTTGTATGATATTTACGAAAAATTACAGCAACATACATTATAATATGTCGTTCCTCTGAATATAGTATTATTTTGACTACTATTTTTACGGCATATGGTAATGGTGGGGCATTAACGAGGTTAATGTCCTGAGCAACCAGCCGGTCTCCCAAACCCGATATTTTTCTAACGGCTCAGTATTGGTCTCTCTCTCCACACACTCAGAGAACTGAAGAACACAAGAACATAATAGTTTCATGTTCGTTGCCCTCAGACAATGCTAAGTTACAGGGCACTGCATTTTTGTTTTCTGCTAACATTTTTCTTGTCCAGTTCCTTTCTGTTGTCACACCAGGCTTCAGGTATTTCACTCACAACTCTCTTTCCCTCTCTCTTTGGCCTTTCATTCACTGTTTAGGAGACCCTAAAATCTTGGAAGCCAAACAAGTGCCATTTTTTTTTCACTTTGAGTTTAGTGAGGGACATAAGTCACCACTATGACAATGTAGGACAGTGTTTTATATGATTATGGCTACTCTCTCACTCTGGAAGATGTTTCATTAGAAAGCAAAGCATGAACCTTTTTGTTTTTTGCAGGGCCAGAAAATGAGGAAAAGGATGTTGTAGGCTTCTCTCGGTTGTATGTATATGATGCTGCACCATACGAGAACTTGCCCATTCCCTTAGCTGCTGAGAGAACACGAAGAAAAGACCCTCTTAATAGCTTCAACAAGTACCTATATGGATGGAATATCAGTGACAACCATTATTGGGCTGTAAGCACTTCAAACCGTTACTCCTTTGTACTGTAGTAATGGTTTTATTGTGCTACTAAGGACTGTACTTCGTTAATTGTTGCTGTTAGGTTCAAAATTTGTGGTTATATTGTGGTTCTGGGATTGGCATCACCTATCTTCAGCTATCATTTTTAGCTTATTTGCCGAAACTATGAAATATGGAATTGTTGGAAAAGTAGGTAACGAAGAATGGTGGTTGTATCTGAAAGTCTCTGTGTAACAAATGAAAAGGAGATTCTTTTGGTGCACACACTTGTATTACTTATTTTACCCTTTAATTGATACAGATGTAAGTTAAGTATTATTCCAATATATATATGGGATAAAACTTAAGTGCAGGATCTCTGCTGCTTCTGGTGATGTTTTCTGATAAAAAATTGATTGTTATATCAATCACTAACTAGGATTTTTAATGCCCGCCTGAGGAGAAACACATTGTTAAAAAGGACCAAAAAGCATATAAAGTAATGCATTAGAAGTTTTGTCCATTTATTAATATCTTGAGTAGTATGTGGGTTTATGTAAAATTGGAGCCGCTAGAAGGGCGTTATTAAAAATGCATTTAAATATTCCTTTGCATGTATATTTAAGGAAAATCAATATTTATCTCCATGGTCACATTATCCTTTATTCAGTTTTTACTAGATGAAGGTATTGAATGGTCCTGTACTATGCTTCAAATTTAATTGTTTGAATTTGATTTGGCTGGATTGGATTACATTTGGGTAATAATTTGGTGACTTCTGACTGGTCTCTGTTGTTATGTTTTATTTCTTTAATTTTATATCTTTCCATTTTCAGCACTTTAATTTTACCAAGCTGTTTGGTTTGCAACAATGAATTTAAAAAGGCAAAGACGACTAACTATTTTTTTTTTATTGAATGCAGTCTGTGGCATATACTGCAGTTCCTGTGTTCAGTATTGCAGCAGTTTGGTTCTTGGGCTTTGGCTTGTGCTTATTCACTATTGGTGTTTGTTACTTCTGTCGTAAAAGAGAGCCTTATGGTTATTCACCAACATGCTATGCCTTTTCCCTTATTCTCCTGATATTGCTCACATTTACAGCAGTGTGTGTACACATCTCTCTCTGATTATGTTTTGCTTGTTTCTGGTTTTGTTGGATCTGTATTACAAATTGCACTTTTCTGTGTTAACAGGATTGGCTGTGCAGTTCTCTACATTGGCCAAGGAAGTTTCCATCATAGCATGTCGTCCACATTGCAGTACGTGGTACATCAAGCTGATAGCACTGTGGATAAGCTTAGGAACGTGTCAGATTATCTTGCTCAGGCTAAACAGGTTGGAATCGATAGAATTTTTCTCCCGACAAATGTTCAATCTGATATTGATGCGGCAGAAACAGATATCAATAACTCTGCTGGCACCCTTGCTGACAAGACAAAGGAGAACTCAGACAACATACAAGATCTCTTAGATTCTGCGTAATGATTGATTCTAATGATTTCCACTCCAGATATTTGTTTTTTCTTTTTGCTTTAGTTTTTACTCTATAACACGAACTTAACAATGATACAGGAGGTTGGCGCTTATCATAATAGCTGCTGTTATGCTAGTCTTGACATTTCTTGGATTTTGTAAGTCCCTTCTATGCCCCCAATTTAGATGCACAAGTTCTTACTTGCTATGGAATTCATTTCCTTCTTTTTACTTGTTACTACAGTATTCTCAATTTTTGGCATACAGCTCCTTGTGTATATGTAAGTAATATATACTATGTACCACCCAATGTTACATACCTTTCTTGCGATTCTTTGATACCAAACATAACTTCAGTTAACATTATGTTCTCTAATGAAACACTTGGCATAAATAATTGCAGCTTGGTAATCGCAGGATGGATTCTTGTTACTGGTACCCTTATATTATGTGGTTCGTTCCTTGTTCTCCACAAGTAAGTTCCCATTCCCCCTCCCTAAAATTGTCAAAATATATTCAATGATTCTATCGTATATTTTATTAGTTAATTTTTCAACTATTTTTTCGTTTTGCTATTTCTTTAGGCTATTGTTATTAGTAAGTTGTATGTAAGCTTCATATAAAAGCTGCATTGTCTAATTAACGTGTCATAAGTGATTAATTTCAGATTGAGAGCACTTTGCACATTTCTCTCTCAATTTTTTCTTTGAAGTTTATCCTTTTCTCATGATATCAGAGCTCCTTTCTAGAGGTTCTTTTAGCTTAATATCTGCTCCATCGCTGCTCTCTGGTTCGGTTCTTTTTTCTCTTCATTGATAGTGATCGTCGTTCTTGCAGATTTTTCTTTTTGAAACTTCAGTTTTCTTCTCGATCTGAAATTATCACTTATCACAAGTTTGGAATATAGTATGCAGCTTTTATGCGAAGATTGTATATGAAAACTAACTGATATCAACTGGCTACAGTAGGCCAAAAACAAGCAAAAAAATAGCTGAAAATTTGAGTAACACAGTCTCGCTTAACAGACACCAATTTAGTAACAAGATTTCTGTTCTTGTATGAATAATCACATTGTTATCATTATTCAATCATGCCATATGTTAAACTTGACATTGTGGTCTAACCCTCATGAACCTTTTACAAAATGCGATATTTGTAATGAGCATGTTACCTTACCTTTCTGTTATTTGTTTATATCTTTTATATGTGGAATTTGGCATCTTTAGTGTGGAGCTAATTCCTTTTTGTTTTGGTAGTGCAACAGCAGACAGTTGTGTAGCTGTGAATGAATGGATCCAGTATCCCGTTGCTCATACGGCAATGGACGATATTCTGCCCTGTGTGGACAATGCTACTGCACAAGAAACATTGTCACGAAGCAAAGAAGTAACTTCTGAACTAGTGAATTTGGTGAACCAAGTTATCACCAACGCCTCCAACATAAATTTCGCTCCCAATTTCACTCCACTCTACTATAATCAATCGGGTCCCCTCTTGCCTCTCCTCTGCAATCCCTTCCATCCTGACATGACTGATAGACAATGCGATTCTGGTGAAGTGATCCTAAGCAATGCAACACAGGTACATTAATTGAACCTCCTTCATATAACATACAAACACTGCTTTGCCGTGCCAAGACTAAAGCACATAAAGAAACTCCTTAGTCAAATGAGTAAGCCTATCTTTCAATTGAAGTTTTAACTTAAATTTGAATTAATTTATCTTGCTAGTGTCACTTCCTATATTTACTTATATTTCAAATTGAATCTTAGGGCGAGGTAAAACATACTTTACAATCAAATTCAACTGAAAATCAAACCAGAACATTTTTTCAGTTTTCCTTTTTCATCTTTAAGCTAAGACCTCCTAATTGAAAAACTAAGCATGTACTCATCCCATTTCATTTTTTTCTTCATTTTTCTCTCCTGAAAATATTTGTTGAGAACTTTGTCCAATTAGACACTTCATTATCACCTATTACAATATAAAAGGAAGAGAATTGAGATTCAAGTTGATTTTAAATCACAATTCTTTTTCATTTTATGTTTTATTTTATTATCTATAAATGTTTATTGCAAATTTTACCTGAAGAAGGCTTTATTGAGTCATCAAAAAGAGAAAAAGTCTCACCATCAAGTGCATGGATCAATCAATTTTGGAGTTGTTCCCGTTTAACCAAAGATCTCAAGTTTAAGAATATGTAGTTGCATTAACTGACTCAAACATGATTTTGAGTATGGAGTTTGTGGTCTAAAGCAACAAAAAAAAAAGTGAGAGAAATCCTCATGAATTAAGCATCAGGCTGAGTATTTTTATTCTACTCAATTGTGACACGTATTGAGTTAATGTTAATATTATAGTTTGTGTGTGATGCAGGTATATGGCAGTTTCGTGTGCCAGGTTTCACCCTCTGAGATATGCATGACGCAGGGGCGTTTGACCCCCACCTTCTACAACCAAGTCTCCGCTGGAATAAACGTGGCCAACGCTTTGTATAATTATGCCCCTTCCCTGGTTGAGCTACAAGATTGCACCTTCGTTCGGGAAACTCTAAGCGTTATATCTGCGGACCATTGTCCTGCTCTACGGCGTTATACAAGATGGATCTATGTTGGATTGGTAATGGTCTCTTTTGCTGTCTTGTTCTCTTTGATCCTCTGGATCGTGTATGGTAGAGAGCGTAGACATCGTCTGTATACGAAAGAGTTAAAGGACTTGACTCCTACACGTGCACCACCACCAGGACAAGCACTAGCATTAGCCCAAATCCCTGAAGGGGACAAGTATAATTAGCAAACTAATTGATAATGATGTTGCTCTTCCACTGCTAGTTGGTGGATGAACATGTGTGAACTGTGTTTAGCTTTTTCCCGTGTTGTGTGTATAATGTTGTAGCTTCTTTGTATGACACGCTAGTTTTTTAATGAAATGTCATTATTTTACGTGGCATGATGAAAAGGGGGAAGGGAGAGGAGGAATCAGACAGCATACGAGGCAACATTGTTTGTTCTTGTGATGGCAAAATCATGAAACCAACATGGCATACGTCTTAGATGTTGGACAGTGTTTTGTTTGGTTGCAGTCACGGGAAAAAGGTTAAACCCAACATGTTCCTGAAAAGATACGAAAAGACGATTAGATAGTTGGGAACGGTGCACCCATTTTGACTGAATTTTGAGCTGCTACTCTTTCATCTTGTGGATAATTTAGCAGATATTCTTCCATTTGGACCCAGAGCCAAACCCACTGCAAATAAAGCAGGTTAAGAAAAGAACAAAGAACACCTCTGCAAAACAAAACACTTGATGTGAGTAATGAAACACTGAATTTTGTTTGAATGATTAATATTTGAAAGTTAAATGAGTGACTTTTTAAAGTAGAAATCTAATCATTAATTAATTTATAGCCTCTGTTGTTAATACATCCTTATATGGTTCAAATTTATGTAATTCTTATATTTTCTACATATACTCCGGAATCCCTTATTAATAAGAAAAAAAAATATTTCTGAAAAGTCATTCCTTAATTGTAATTAAAAAAAAAAAAAAAAAAAAATATTTTTTAAAAAATATAAAAAAAAAAAAAATTTAAAAAAAGAATTCCCTAAATAGTATTAAAAAAAAAAAAAAAAAAACATACTCGTTCAAGATGATCCAGAGGATATACTTTTCTAAAAGAAAATTCTAAAATATTAACTCACTTTAATTTGACATTTCAAATACGCATACTAACTCTTTTAACATTATGAATACATAGGAGGAAGATTTATAATTCCTTTAAAATGAAACTTATACTTATTTACTTGTAGGACAAAGTCCTTCAATTAATGCAACACATTAATTACGATATTTTTTTGTAATCCCCTTGGATTCATCACTTGATTGATGCTAAAATGATTTTAGTGTAACTTTATTATAATTAACATCGTTTTTTTATCAACACATATAGTTTATGTTTTTCTATAAAAACCAACAAGTTTGTATTGGTTGGTCGCCTTATAATATTTAAAGAAATAAACAAAACTCGATGAATAATTATTGTGAAAATATATAAATACTTTAATGCAATCTTTCATAAGATTGTGATAAAGCAGCTACGCTTCTATAAAAGATAAGTTGACCTTTTGCCTCTTTTAGAAATAAGCCAGTCTCAAACTGCATGATTGTTATTAGGCCATATTTAAATATGTTAAATGTGTTATCAATTCGTATTATTTCTTCCTTTTAAAATGTAACTATATTTTTAAGATTTTAATTACTAAAAATAATAAAAGAAAATGTATGGTTGACGATTTTAACAACCATTAACATCCTAAAGAGGTAGTTATATCTACCAAAAGGTAATTCTTATCTAAGGAGTAAAAGTTTAAGGCACTGAAAAATACAAATCTAACAGATTCTATACTTACGAATATAATAAGATAGTGGGTAAAAATAAGCGTACAATAATATCAAGATATGTTTACCTCCTTAGGTTGTGTTCGGCTATTTTTTGGAGTTGCAGTATGAAAGTTTTTTTTTTTTTTTTTTTTTTATAAAAAAAAGGTAAAAAAAAAAAAGTGGTTTAAAATTTTTTTTAAAATTTTCAAATTTTTTGAATTTTTTTTTTGTTT